>Ga0114960_10000372_pt1 | contig 37753 bp, 33 predicted proteins | sample C_130625_MF_Meta_FD_92637 | JGI IMG/M metagenome (GOLD analysis project Ga0114960, IMG submission 92637) | Freshwater microbial communities from Lake Croche, Canada to study carbon cycling - C_130625_MF_MetaG | ecosystem: Environmental > Aquatic > Freshwater > Lake | place: Lake Croche, Canada...
GGTAGCACTACTGTTACCGGAACATTACAGACGGCTTCTCAACCAAACATTACTACATTAGGTGGAGTTACTTCTATTGGAAAAGATGGTAGCACTACTGTTACCGGAACATTACAGACGGCTGCTCAATCAAACATTACTTCTGTTGGAACATTAACATCATTAACTTTGGGTGGAGCATTAACTTTGGGTGGAATTTTAAGGGATACATCAGCAACTCCGACTGCTGGAACGAGTGGTTGGGTTCTAACATCAAATGGGGATTCTTCTGGTCCAACTTGGAAAACAATTCCTACAGTTACAACTGTAACAAATGCAACAAATGTCAACATTACTGCAGCTACAACATCTACATATTATTTAACATTTGCAACTGCATCTACAGGTTATAACGCACTTTGTGTAGTTACTACTATTACAGCAAATGCATCAACCGGACAAATTGGCGCATCTTCTTTCAATGCAACTTCTGATTATCGTATTAAAGAAAAATTAAAACTAATTAACGCATCCGTAGATAGTTTGAAACCATTGCAATATTACAATAAACAAACACAACGACAAGATATGGGTTTTATCGCCCATGAAGTCCAAGAACATTTCCCTTTTTTAGTGACGGGAGAAAAAGACGGCGAACAAATGCAGTCTCTCAATTATTCCGGGTTAATTGCCCTTCTAACAAAAGAAATCCAAGATTTGAAAAAGGAGAATCGAACATTAAAGGACCGATTAGATCATATAGATTCAATTCTCGGCCTCCGGCAACCTTAGAACCCCACTCAGCCACTCAGCCAAATAATTTTTATATGATCATATACAAATTATTCGCTATTCCCCCTTCTTTACGTCGGTATGTTCAAATTAATAGAAATGGAAGTATCGCTCGCCAATCCATCATCATACCATTTTGGCGTATTAATACTCAATTTATCATTTGTGTTCAAATAAATGCCACTTGGCACCACAGTTGCGCCTATCTTGGAATTTGTTCCTACTCCTTGTCCTAAAGTAAACAATCCGTTTGTATTTGCGGCTGAATACCAAGTTGTTCCATTGTAACTATACGCCACTGTATTCCCCCCACTTCCGACTGCTATCCATCGTTTTGTATTCCAAATAACATCAAATACGGAATTGGCAAATATCTGATTTCCTTGTCCCGTCCAATTAATTCCATCACTAGATGTGGCGATTGTGTTTGCAATACAGGTGCCTCCAGCCACTGCAATTGACCCATTCCAGAAAATAGAATTAGCCGATGCGCCGAATATTTGAGAAGTTGAAGGTGCGTTTGTCCATCCGGTTTGTCCAGTCACATCAGTTGAATAAGCGAACACATTTCCATAACTAGAAGCTCCGCCGACGGACCACACATTGCCCATCCATTTCACGGTATTACACTGTTGATTCACAACGGTATTTCCGAGACCTGTCCAAGAAGCGGCATTCGCATTCGGCTGACTCGAATAAGCCAATGTATTTTGCAACCCTTGACCACCTGCTACCCAAGCATATCCATTCCAATCGGCACTATTTGCTTGACTAGTAAAAATGCCGGATCCTATACCCGTCCAAATTCGTCCATCTGAACTTGTCGCCATTGTATTTGTTCCTGACCCGAGTGCTAACCACGTTGTTCCGTTCCATATAATACGATTACATGCAATCGTGAAAATGCTCGCGCCCAATGGATTCCACATTTGTCCGTCGAACGAATAGGCGAGTGTATTGGTGCCACTTCCTCCGGCCACCCATAAATATCCGTTCCAAGTAATATCATTGCAACTAGTGGTGAAAATGTTTGCGCCTAATCCAGTATAATAAATACCATCCGCACTAATGGCCAAAGTATTATTTCCTTGTCCGCCAACTACGGTAGGTTGCTGTATATTCATCATTCCTATGTTTGGATTCGACCATGCAACTGTATTTCCCGTTTGAACTGGCGTCGATGTAGTTTGCCAATTGATTCCATCATAACTATACAATACTGCATTCGTAGTTGTGCTAACGATAAATGTTAATCCGGTCCAAGAGATTCCCGTGTATGGTCCAGCGATAGGAAGCGTATTTGCTTGTATCCAAGAAGAGTTATTATAACTGGCGAAAATGCTGGTTGCAGTAATGATTACCCATGTATTTGTGCCGGAATTGGCAATACCGGTGATTATTCCGCCTGATCCGATAGATTGATTTGTCCATGTTTGTCCATTTTGACTAATGGATATAACAGTTGCACCTCCCGTGCTTAAAATGGGATTCGATGCAATAAAAACGGCTCCATTCCATTCTACCGGTCCACCGCCATTATTGGCAGAACTCTGCGACCAAGTAATGCCATCTGTACTATACAACAGAAATGCGGATGAATTTGTCGCCGAAACAACCCATGCAGAACCCGACCATGCAATTCCATTGCAACTACTTCCCGCGGGAAAAAGAGCCGACGCAACTGTTTTCCAATTATATCCGTCATAACTCATTTTCAATTGATTGGTAGATGCAGATTGTCCGCCGATTAACCATTGACTTCCATTCCATCGTATTACATTTATGCTGGCGGGGTCTGTTCCGAAAGAGGTCAATGATACAGTTTGATTATTGGCCACGGTGATTGGATTATTGCCATATATGAATTGTGTCCCATTGTATCCTACTGCGGCGGAAATTGCAGGATTAGTTGCAACGGTTTGCCATGAAATGCCATTATTATATGTGATTGTATTTCCAGTAATGGCGAAATTGGGTGGGAATGTGATTGTATGTGGCAATTCAGTTGAACAATCGCCCGCAGATGCGGCCATAGTAAAAACGTTATTTGATGTTGGCGCGATATTCCATGTGATTCCATCATAACTGAATGCAATGCGGTTTGTCGTATCACTCGAGAATGCTACGAATTTATTAAGCGCCCATCTTACTTTTTGGAAATTGGTGGAAATCGTATTGAAAATGGTCGTTCCAATTCCCGTCCACGAGGATGCATAATTATCACTACTATATGCAATTGTATTTCCCGCGCCCAATGCGGTGGTTGATCCTATAGCAACTATTCGTGTTCCGTTTGACGCCAAGCTATAAACACATGATGTGATGGGGCAATTGACGGATGTCCAAGATATTCCATTATTGCTGCTTATGAGAATGGCTCCTGCTCCTGCATTCGACCCTCCTATTATCCAAACACTTCCGGTCCAAATAATTGTTTGGCAACTTGTAATGGCGGATGGTGTAGTTACTGCTGACCAACTGATTCCATCGGTAGATGTTGCAATAAGGGGGTTTGTGGATGAATCTGCGCCTACTGCGATCCAATACAATCCATTATTTGCGACCGAATTCACCACTCCGAATATGGAGGAGGTGGAGGGTGTCCAATTAATGCCATCCATCGTGTATGCGAGTGTATTATTTCCCTGGCCACCTGCGACTATTATTTGTCTATTATTCGATATGGTATTGCAGCTTGTTGCGAAAATATTTATTCCTAGTGGCGTCCAGTGAATTCCATCATATGAATAAGCTAGCGTGTTTGTTCCTTGACCTCCGGCAACCCATAAATACCCATTCCAGTTAATGGCATTACAACTGGTAGTGAAAATGACGGCACCTAGCGGAAACCATCTTATACCATCATTACTGAATGCGAGCGTATTTGTTGAACCTATACCACCTGCAACCCATTTGTTTTGTGGATTTTTACCAAATGTATAAGTTGTTTGGTTTGTATTAAATCCATTGGTTTTTGCATAATAATTCAAATATTTTTCGGAGATGGTCGTTGCCGAAGTTATCGATTTAGAATAAATTGTATTTGTTGTTTGAATTCTATCTGTCATGTCAAATGTGGGGACGGGAAGATTTGCATATGAATAAGAAAAAAGAACACTCGGTCCTTGCATTCCAGTTTGTCCAACAGGTCCTGTTTGTCCGGTTGGTCCAGTAGCACCTGTAGCACCAGTAGAACCAGTTTGCCCAGTTGGCCCTATAACACCTGAACCAGTAGGTCCTGTTTGTCCTGTTTGTCCTGTTGCGCCACTACTTCCAGTAATGCCTGCTCCAGTTGGGCCCGTCGCGCCAGTTGCACCTGTAACCCCTGTTTGTCCAGTAGGACCCGTTGCGCCGGTTGCACCCGTTGCGCCGGTTGCACCTGGCTGACTAGCCCCAGTTGGTCCAGTAGCACCAGTTGTTCCAGTAGCACCAGTTGCTCCAGTATTACCAGTTGCGCCAGTATTACCAGTTGCCCCAGTTGGTCCAGTAGCACCTGTATTACCGCTTGCACCTTGTCCAGTAGGTCCGGTTGGTCCAGTTATTCCAGTTATTCCAGTTCCTCCAGTTTGTCCAGTAGCACCTGTATTACCGATAGGTCCAGTAGGTCCAGTAGGTCCAGTAGGTCCAGTAGCGCCAGTAGGTCCAGTAGGTCCAGTAGCGCCAGTAGCGCCAGTTATTCCAGTAGCGCCAGTTATTCCAGTAGCGCCAGTTTGCCCATTAGGTCCAGTTGTTCCGATTGGTCCAGTAGCGCCAGTTTGCCCATTAGGTCCAGTTTGTCCAGTAGGTCCAGTTTGTCCTGTATTACCTGTTGGCCCAGTTGCTCCCGTTGGGCCGGTTCCGCCAGTTGCACCAGTAGCGCCAGTTTGTCCTGTAGCGCCAAGAGACCCACTAGGTCCCGTTGGGCCGGTTCCGCCAGTTGCACCAGTAGGCCCAGTTGGTCCCGTAATTCCAATAGCACCAGTTGTTCCAGTTGTTCCTGTAGCGCCAGTTTGTCCTGTAGAGCCAGTTTGTCCTGTTGCACCGGGTCCAGTTTGTCCAGTGGGTCCAGTTTGTCCCGTTGAACCAGTATCTCCAGTTTGTCCGACTGCACCCGTTTGTCCAGTGGGTCCAGTTTGTCCAGTGGGTCCAGTTTGTCCAGTTTGTCCAGTGGGTCCAGTGGGTCCAGTTTGTCCAGTGGGTCCAGTAGGTCCAGTTTGTCCAGTATTACCAGTTTGTCCAGTTTGTCCAGTTTGTCCAGTAGGTCCAGTTTGTCCAGTATTACCAGTTTGTCCAGTTTGTCCAGTTTGTCCAGTAGGTCCAGTTTGTCCAGTATTACCTGTAAGTCCTGTAGGTCCAGTTTGTCCAGTATTACCTGTAAGTCCTGTAGGTCCAGTTTGTCCAGTATTACCTGTAAGTCCTGTAGGTCCAGTTTGTCCCGTATTACCAGTAGGTCCAGTAGCACCGGTTGCACCTGTTGCTCCTGTATTACCAGTAGGTCCAGTAGCACCTGTAATACCAGTTGAACCTAATTGACCTAATTGACCTGCTGGTCCCATAGGACCCTGAATACCTTGAGGACCAGTTGGTCCAGTAGCACCAGTAGCACCAGTAGCACCAGTAGCACCAGTCATTCCTGGACCAGTGGGTCCTGTCGCCCCGGTTGCACCCGTATTACCAGTTTGTCCTGTATTACCAGTTTGTCCGGTTGCACCGGATGCGCCCGTAGTTCCAGTTTGGCCGGTAGGTCCAGTAGAACCTGTATTACCAGTTTGTCCAGTTGCGCCGGTTGCACCCGTAGCACCAGTAACTCCAGTAGCCCCTGTTGTTCCTGTGGATCCCGTAGTTCCTATTGACCCAGTAGCACCTGTAGACCCAGTTGCACCTGTAGACCCAGTTGCGCCGGTCGCACCTGTAGACCCAGTTGCGCCTGTTGCGCCCGTGCTTCCCGTAGACCCAGTTGCGCCTGTGTTTCCGGTTGCGCCTGTTGCGCCTGTTGCACCTGTGCTTCCCGTAGACCCTGTTGCGCCAGTTGCGCCTGTGTTTCCGGTTGCACCCGTGCTTCCTGTAGCACCAGTAGCACCAGTAGAACCAGTAGCACCAGTCGCACCTGTTGCACCCGTTATCCCTGTTCTTCCTGTTGCACCCGTGCTTCCTGTGGACCCTGTTGCACCTGTAGAACCAGTAGAACCAGTAGAACCAGTAGAACCAGTAGAACCAGTAGAACCAGTAGCACCCGTAGCACCTGTTGCACCCGTAGCACCTGTTGCACCCGTAGAACCTGTCGCACCTGTAGAACCCGTAGACCCTGTTGCACCGGTCGCACCTGTTGGTCCAGTTGCACCGGTAGACCCTGTTGCACCAGTAGACCCTGTTGCACCGGTAGACCCTGTAGAACCCGTATAACCCGTAGAACCCGTAGAACCCGTAGAACCAGTAGAACCCGTAGAACCTGTGCTGCCGGTTCTTCCTGTAGCACCTGTTCTTCCTGTTGCTCCTGTAGCACCTGTGTTTCCAGTTGCAGCTGTAGCACCTGTTGCTCCTGTTGCTCCTGTTGCTCCTGTTGCTCCTGTTGCTCCTGTTGCTCCTGTTGCTCCTGTGCTTCCCGTCGCTCCTGTGCTTCCTGTGCTTCCTGTTGCTCCTGTTGCTCCTGTGCTTCCTGTTGCACCTGTGCTTCCCGTCGCACCTGTGCTTCCCGTCGCACCTGTGCTTCCCGTTGCTCCTGTGCTTCCCGTTGCGCCCGTCTCACCTGTGCTTCCCGTCGCACCAGTATCTCCAGTATATCCAGTATATCCCGTAGGACCAGTAGGACCAGTATCTCCAGTATCTCCAGTAGGACCAGTAGGACCAGTATCTCCAGTATCTCCAGTAGGACCAGTTGCACCCGTAGCACCCGTAGCACCGGTAGGTCCTGTATTTCCAGTAGGACCAGTTGTGCCAGTTGCGCCCGTTGCGCCAGTATCTCCAGTTGTGCCAGTTGCGCCCGTTGCACCTGTATCTCCAGTTGTGCCAGTTGCACCTGTATATCCAGTAGCACCAGTAGCACCTGTATATCCAGTATATCCAGTAGCACCAGTTGCACCTGTATCTCCTGTTTGTCCGGTTGCACCAGTCGCACCTGTAGCACCAGTCGCGCCAGTATCTCCTGTTTGTCCTGTAGCACCCGTTTGTCCTGTAGCACCCGTTTGTCCGGTAGCACCCGTAGAACCACTTGTGCCAGTCGCGCCAGTATATCCTGTTTGTCCTGTTGCACCCGTAGAACCTGTTGCGCCAGTTGCACCGGTTTGTCCGGTAGACCCTGTTGAGCCAGTTGCACCGGTTTGTCCGGTAGACCCTGTTGCGCCAGTTGCTCCTGTCGCACCGGTTTGCCCGGTTGCACCCGTAGCACCAGTAGCACCAGTAGCACCAGTAGCACCGGTTTGGCCAGTAGGTCCAGTTGCACCGGTTTGTCCAGTAGCACCCGTTGCACCAGTTGCACCAGTTGCACCCGTTGCACCAGTAGGTCCACTAGCACCGGTAGGACCAGTTATACTAAGTCCAGTAGGACCAGTGGCTCCAGTAGAACCAGTATAACTAGTAGGACCAGTGGGTCCAGTAACAGAATTGTAAGAAGTATCAATAAATCCCCTTGATATAGAAGATACTAATGGCATTCCAAGTGTTCCGTCATTTGGACCCATATAATCTGAAAAATAAAATATTTCATTTGTTAAAATATTTGCATTATTTCCAGTTGTATTATTTGATGTGTCTAAATATATCTCGCTTGACATTCAATAAATAATAATTATATAATATATACATAATTATTATATTCATAATAATACAATTATTTGCATTTCTATAACCTATTCAAAATATTATATATACACTTTTTTCCCAATCGTATTACCATAATTGCAGCCAACTTGCCATCTAGGATATGTCGCCGTATGATTTCGACAAAAATAATTTCCAATCATTGGGCAGCCCGTATTTATCACCATATTAAAAACGATATTCTGGGTTAATGGATTGATTTGATTGTAACTCGGTTTTGTAATCAAATTCGGTTTTATATAAACTTCTGTATTATATTGTTTGAACATTATATAATCATTCTGGTTTAATACATGAGGTAAATCATTATTCAAACTCAATAATTGTTTTGTTTTTTTTATTTCAATATAATTACTTTGAGACATATACAATATATAAATAATTTACGATGAACCAGATATAATTGGGTTGGCACAATAATATATAAAATATTGAAAATATGTCCTATATAATTTCTACCTTGTGTCTTGCATTTTTGCCGAGGGTTAATACCCCGTAATTACCCGTATAATAGATGATATAATATATAAAAAGTCGATGACAAATGTTTTACTAAATACACACCGTCGCTATATTTGCATCCTTGAAAAGGGACATTTGATTTATTCGAACACATATCCACCTGCATTCAACCTTTATTTGGGGGTATTTAATTTTATATAATATGTTTATTATATAAGACCAAATATCAAGTGGGTTTTAACTTTATAAATTGTTATATAGTGGAACATTTCCAAGTAAAGTCTTCATGAAGGGGCGCTGTTTGATCATATACCTTTATTACGGCCTTCGGCCTCGTCTTTGGACAGACCTTACGCAACTATTTTACGTTGGCTGGTGGGATGGGTTGACTGTATACTTTTGTAATTCGTTAGGTGAGGGTTGATGTATAAAGTTGTTCACAAATGAGGGAAAATGACCAATCACTATTATTGAGATTTAATGTAGAACCCTTATCATTTATGAGTTGTATATGCATGCGATGTATATTGACTGGTCCGAAATATTGTCGTTCCTGGATTTGCAAAGTTCCGCCAAATTCTACGAAATATTGTCCAGTTTGCAGTCCTGCGGTTTTGATGGGAATGATTCCGAAAATGTCTTGAACATAGGGTCCTTTCGAATAATTGAGGTTGTAATTATTGTTCGTTTGTTTGGAAATTTGAATGGCATTGAGTGCATAAATTTGATTCTGGGTTAATCCATTTGCAGGGACGTTGGATGTTCCCAATGAAACGACTTGTTTTGTAATGGGGTCACACACGCGATTCGCTCTATACGCATATGATTGTGTCGGCAGTTGCGTTTCGGGTTTGCAAATCGTTACTAAACCGTCATTCAAATGGTTTTGTATAAAATCGTCCAATACGATTAAGAAATAGTTATATAAGTTGGTAGTCACCGTCGTATCGCCAGTTAGGGTTATCACGGTTTTGACTATATTATTATTATTTGGAAATGTGTCTGGATGTTCGAGATATGAATATGCGCCGTTATATGATTGTAAATATACATTATTTGTGAGTGCTACATTTGCAGTAGTTAATGTTAAATTGCTCTTTATGAGTGTATATGTGGTGTAATCGCGGAATCCTAGAATCCACCCGAGTGTATTGTCCCACGTAGTATTACTAACGCTCGATGCGCCGACATAGCATTTAATAAAGCTGAATGGGTCGTAAAATACTAGATTATAATCCTTCGATGTATATATTTTATTGATATTCATCCGTATTTTCAAGTTATTGTATCTAGTGACGCTTTTGGCATTATACTCAGTATATGGTTGCAAATAAAAATTGCTATTATATGCAATTGTGGGGTTACTTGAAGAAGCCGTATTCAATGCGGTGTTGACAATATTCATAAAGCTTGAAATGCTGTAGTTTTGAGGCGGAATTGTAATACTGAATTGATTGGCCGTTTCCACTCCATTTAAATTGGATCCTATAAAAAATTGTATATTTGACTCGGGTAAATATCTTTGATATATGGGTAACACGCTTCCGGTTATAACAGAATTCCTCGATAAATCAAATGGTGTAGATGGTATGCCGAACCATTCCCACATATTCAAAGGTTGCGTAATATCTTGGTTATTTGTATTAGGGGTGTCTATAAAACTCACGGTGTAATCGGCTTGGGTAAGTGTGTTTGTCAATATAAAAGTAAGAGTGACTTTTTGATTCACTGAATCATATACAATGCTTGATTTCGAATAGTCATAATGTGGGTCTGAATTTACATTTTGCTGGAAAGTATAATTAATATCGTTGATTAAATCGGTGAAATCTTCGTTATTGTATGTATAAGACTTTATTCTTCCAAAATTGTCTTGTTGAGGAATTCCGAATGTTCTCAATGTTCCATTTATATCCGTGAATTTTCGAGGGATGAGTTTGATTTGAAGATATGATTGTGTTACATCATTATCTTCTTGTATTCCATTTATAACCGCTGCATTTGGGCGAAATGTGAAAATGATAGGATATACAACAAGGGGGGTTTGACTGTATGCAATGTCTAATAAATATGGGGGTATATATGATACAATCGTATTTGTTTGACTTAAATCATAAGAATTATTAAACCCTAAATATGTGGTCAAGTCGTTTGTATTTTTATCATAAATGATTGGATAATTTTGATTGTAAAAATTTTTCATATCAACATTCAAAACATATTTGCTTTGATCAAATACTTTGGATAACTTGAAAGTGGTATTTAAACTATATGTATTCCCGTTTGTATCGATAGGAAACCTCATATTGCTTCCAGACATTATGACTCCATTTGTTTTTAGTGGGTCAGTAGCTGAATTCCCGGGATTTGCGAAAAACTCATTATAATAGTTGGAAAGTTGCGCGATTGAATAAGTTCCTTGTGGTATATTGATACCAAAATCATTATAATGAGTCTCGAAATTGCGATAATCTTCTATTGGATACCTGTATTCGTTGAACGTATAATTAGGGCGAATACACCGGAATTGTATTTGGACATTGTTATCTAATATAAATGTGTCGATAGTCGTTATGGAATTTGTTCCTATAATATTACTCAATTCATTCGTTAATTGGAATCCAAATGTTTGTTGTATAGAGTCGCCATTTGAAAAAACGACTGCCACTTTCTCATTGGGGGTCATTGTGGGATTCAATTTTTTGCGGTCTAGATTCACTGTCATTTTGTATGTGTTTGTCGCGGGATTCAGTGCAAATCCCGAGGTTGTTAAAAGGGAAGCACTCGTTTGTAATGCAGTATTTATATTGGATACAAGAGTAGGTATGTCATTCGTTTGATTGAATGTGATAGGGATGGTTTGTATGATAGTATAATTATATGAAAAATCCGCGAATTCGTATGGAGTAGTTATTAGTCCATCGCTTGTAATATTTTTTATGTTAAGAGGAACATATCTTACTATATTAAAACTGTATTTCGCTGATATCCCATCTAATGTAGTTGTGGGCGGATTTAATAACGAAGGGTCGGGCGTTTGTGTGGCCCCATAAATCGTATTAAATTGGTATGTATTTGAATTAGAAGAAATAACGTCGGGTGAATAAAGATTTAAAAATGACGCAACCGTTGGATCAAATACAACATTAAAGTATGATTCGTTGTATACCATCTGGATGTCTGTAGTGAATGTCATTTTGATAGTGATGGGGTCATATGTAATTCCCGTTTGTCCAAAATTGACATCCGAGTATTGTGTTTGAAGGTTTTGAATGGAATTATAGATGGAGGTGACTAAATCAGATGGTCCGTAATTTCCGGGTTTTATTGCTATTTGATAATCGTAATTTCCTTGATTTATCCCCGGGGAATTTCCTTTCAAATAGAAAAAATTGCTGCCATAATCACTGCTTATTGTATACCACGTATAAGGTATATTAACGGAATAGAGTTTCAGCGAAACTACGTCTTTTAATGGCTCAGATAAGTTGAAAGTAAAATCAGTAGAAAGGGGTTGGAATGTTTTATTGCGATATTGGCTGTCGATGGAAATTACGCGTTTGATGGTTTGTTTTAAGAGGGGGTTTGTTTTGGTTGCATCGGGCGCATAGTCAAACACTTTTGTTGGTGCAATTGCATCTTTTGTTTTATCTGAAAAGCTATAAATATTACCGAATATAGGTGCTTGCGTCGTCGGATTATTTTGGGTTGTTTGTGTGTCACTGAGAGAGGGGTCTGGTCCTGTATACATTTCTGTTGGCAAACTATTTGCAGCAGTTCCGGTAAGAGTAGGTGTATTTTCTTCCATATTAAAAGAAATGTCAGGGTCAAACCCTTCAACTTCGTCTTGGAAAAAAAAATGCTTGTAAATTTCTTGGAAAAAAATGGCGAGTTGATAACCCGATTCATTTTGAATATTTGCATATTTATTGATTAAAAAATTGATTTTGGTTTCTAATTCTCTATCTGTAGGATTCGAAATATCCAAAATATTATATAACTCTTCATCTGTGTATGAAGATACGTCATATATATCTTTTTTATTTGACATATAATGAATTTATACTATTCATTTATATATAATTTCGCACATCAAACATATTTTTCACGAATTTTACTAAATTTATAGGGCTATTATCTAATTCCAAGGTTGCAAATCTCCGGTTCTGTTTATATACGGACTCTGGATTATGTATTAGATCATATACAACTTCTATCGGAAATGTTTTCAGTCCATAACTGCGTTTCATGTGTCCATTCCCCGTGAAACATAATATATCGATAATTTTTGCCGTGAATTCTTCGGGTTCGGTGAATTCTTCGCGCGATATTCGCCATTTTCCCACATATTGGAATTGGTTGTAGCTTTTATCTTGATAAACATTGTATTTTTGGAAATGAATTTTATTGCGAATGCGTCCTATCGCGATGATTTTATTTTGGTCATTATTCATTTCAATGACATACATGAATGAATTTATGGGTATATATTCTGCAACTAAACAGGGTGAACAATACATGCAACCTTTGGGGAATAATTCCATTTGTTTAGAGGAACGATATTTGCGGTTTTGTTCGGCGGTTTCATTGTCGAAAATGCTTATCAATATGGGCGCTTTAATGAGAATATCGGTTTTGAAAATCCGCATTTTTTTCCGTTTCATTTTAGCGTCGTATTTTTCTTCCGCGGTTGGAGGGGGTTTTTTCCTCGATTTTTTTGGTTGTTTTGTTCGTTCTTCTTTGCATTGTCTCTCGAAATCTATTGTTTCTTCTTCTGTCATAATAATGGTTTTATGTTTGTCATATAAAATCATTTTTGTATGGAATCAATTTTGCATGGTGTCGGTTCAACTTTTTCTATGCACTTTTTCTTGAAAATTTTGTATGGTATTTGCAATTGAAAATAATGTCCTATAAAATAAATAGCTAGAATGCATAGTCGTGTGGCCATTGAATTGGGTATAGCGGGTAATACAAATGCTATGAATTCAATCATATGAAAAATATATTCCATTAGTTATATCATATACTATTATTGCAAATGTTACAATTGCGCCGAATGTATCGCAACTGTAACGATTATACCAAAGGTATCTCGATTATACCAAAGGTATCTCGATTATACCAAAGTCATCCCCGAAATTTCAATCAACATTCGTTTACTGCACGTTTCTACTAAAAGTCCATTTGCGTAGACTCCATAATTCGCATAATATTCTTTATTTTCAAGCGCAAAATGCCAAATAGTATATTTTCCTTCTTCTCTATATGGCTCTGCGCGTTTATCTACCATCGCCATGAGACGATAATGTTCATCTGTAACATAAATTTTCCCCATTTCTTTTTCCAATTCTGCGCGCTCTTCTTCCGTGATTTCTTTTACTAAAATAGAATGACAACCGGTAATGATGAGGTCTTCGAATAATTCGGGGTATTTTTCCGGTTTGCATACATAAAGCCTGTCTTTAATTCGTTCATCTGTTCCCGGGTTGCGTATATCTCGATGACCTATCATATCTATTTTTATGAACCCGTCAAGAACAGTTTTTACAAGCATTCCCTTCCGCAAATCTTGAACCTCTATCCATTGCTCTTCTTCCTCCTCGGATTTTTTGGCGAGGATTTTGGTATCTTCTTTAAAACATACGGGTTTGGGAATGAATTTGACTTTTGACCAGAAAAAAGTCGTTCCGCTATAATTAAGATAAAAATATCCATTAACCGGGGTTCCGTAAAAAGATTCGGTATATACATATCCATACCATTGGTCAAACGGCAATGTTGTTGAGGTGGGCGCGAATGTGGGTAATGGATTTCCATTTGCATCTATGAAATTTTTATTGGTATCTACTTTATAAAACCCCGTTGAGGTAGGAGCAAAAGGCGCGATTTGAGACCAATAATAAGTAGTATTATAGGAATAAATATATCCCGCATAAAGTGTTCCATCAATGGTTTGATTATTTGGAGAAGCAGACCATGTTGAACCCGCCCAAAGACCTCCAGTTATGGGTAATACTGAAATACTTTCTGTTTCAGATGTAATTGTTCCATTTGAAGAGCATGGATAAAATAAGGTAGATGATGGTATGAATGCAGCCGATGACCAATAATATAAATTATGTATAGAATCCGTATACAAAAATCCCGCATAAGTATTTCCTTGAATAATTGCGGCGAATGATGTATCTGTATATCTTCCAGAAGGCGGGAGGACACTTCCACTTGTAAAAGAAAGTGAGTTTGTAAATGGAATATTTGTTGCGGTTGAATTACACGCAAAGTATATACTGGACGTTACTGTGATTGGCGCGACTTGGCTCCAATAATATGCGGTGCCGTTTGTATACAAATATCCGGATAAAAGTGTTCCCTGAACCGTAATAGCGGAAGCGGTATTTGTCCATGTTCCCTGACCCGATGGAATCTGGTTAACACCCGAGTAATTTGTTATACTTGCAGTTTGATCACATACATAATACTGCGCCGAGTTTATCGTCATTGGCGCAACTTGGCTCCAATAATATGCGGTGCCGTTTGTATATAAATATCCGGATAAAAGTGTTCCCTGAACCGTAATAGCGGAAGCGGTATTTGTCCATGTTCCCTGACCCGATGGGATTTGAGCAATTCCCGTAGTAGTGGTATAAATATTTGCGGTTTGATCACATAGATAATACTGCGCCGAGTTTATCGTCATTGGCGCAACTTGGCTCCAATAATACGTGCTTCCGACTGTATAAAGATTGCCACTATACGATTGACCGTCAATTAGAATCGTCGAAGATGCGGGGGCAACAGATTGATTTATAAGAATGGCCGATTGACCGGTGATAGATGTTATATTGGCGGATTGATCACATACATAATATTGACTATTCGATGGTGTAAAAGATATGGCCAATTTTGCGATTGCACTCGCAGTTGAAACATACATGTATGTTCCGACGGGGTCGATTTTTACTCCATAAGGTGAAGATAAATTATTCGACCAAACTGCCGGTGTTGTAGGGGTAGCAATGGAAATTCGCGCGATTTGTCCATTTCCGGCGACATACATGTATGTTCCCGTGGAATCAATGGTAATTTCTTTTGGTGCATATGTTCCTATAGTTACCCATGTTGCCGTAACAAGAGACCCATCCGCAATCAAAATCTGATTTATTTGTCCATTCCCAGCACCATCTGTATTTGCCACATATAAATATTGATTTGCGGTGTCAATGGCTAGCCCACCTACGGTATTTATTAATCCACTTGTGAATACGGTGAGTGTGCCAGGGGATGCAATTGGGATTTGTGTGATGGTTGCATTACCCACGCCATCTTGGGTTGCCACATACATATATGTTCCAGTAGGGTCGATGACAAATTCTGTCGGTGTAGTTAACCCGGATGCCCATGTAGTTACAGTGGGTGTGGCAATTGTGACGGTGCTAATTGTCCCCGCGGTACTGTCAGATACATATAAAAAAGTATTGGTAGAATCGACTGCGATACACACGGGGGTTGTAAATGTTCCAGTGGAAACAATAGTTGTGATAGCACCAGTAGAAATGGCGATTTGATTAATCGATTGACTTCCCGAATCAACTTCATATAAAAAAGTATTTGCAGGATCGATAGCAATTCCCAATGGTGTTTGCAAATTTGATACCCAATTATTTATTTGAGCCATAATCTATATAATATATGAAATATAAAAATTTATATTCTTTTCCGAATATTATATTATTTATTACTTTTTACGATTTTCCAATACCAAGGCGTATCATATACTAAATGAATCGGCTCGTTTTTTTCTAAACGCATTTTTACAAAATCGGCCTGTAGATTTTCATTAAGAGTGACTTTAATGAAAATTCTTTTATACGCGGAATCGTGTTTATGTATAATTTCGGTAACTCGTATGATTTTACCTATCTTCCATTTGCAAAAGGTTTGGAATATGAAACTCCGGGATATTTCACAAGAAACTTTGGGGATACATAATTCTGTAATTGTCATTTTTGAAAATAGTATACAGGTTAAAAATATAATCAATTTTGTATATGGCAAATTCCACCTTGGTTATTTCGTCTATTTTTTCCGGGGTTATTCTATGGATTTTCATGGATGATTTACCGCAACATTCGCTTACAATAACTATACATGGACACCTGTTATACCATCTATTTTTTCTCGGTGTTATTAGTTCAATATTAAATCATGGATTGACAAGTAATATAGCTAAATGGGTTGACCGAATAATTATGTTGATTACGGGTAGTATTTTGTTTTTATTTGAAAATATGCAAATAGGAGTATTTACCATTTCTGTTATTTATTTTGCATCTAAATACTGTGATGATCCTATACAAACCTTGCTGCATTGCCTTGTTCATGTTTTGGCCACTGGGTTATTGATATGGTTTTCTTATTCCTATCATTCGATAGGTCGACCAAGCGGTGATGGCGAATAGTATTCCCCCCCAAATGGTGTCTTTTATTGCGGTTTCTATTTCCCATTTTTTGAAGATGGCGTAGTTTGTGGTTTCGTATATTCCATTTATAATTGCTCCTAAAAAGAATGCATCCAAAGGTGATTTTTTTTCTTTCAAAATGAAATAATAGATGGCGGATATATTGAATACATAACAAAGAGCCGCAGATTCGTATCTAATTACGGGGACAACGCGTTGAACACGAGTTATTTGTTGGCTAAATGCATCCGACTGTATGAGTAGGAACCCGACATCTAAACTGATAAGAATGACCGCGGCGACGAGGATGGTAAAGATGGGGTAGTTTTTCATCATATACAAAATCGGGATTTATTATTCATTAATCATTTTTCCGTCGGGTGCCCATGTCCCCGAAATCCCGATTTTATTTGCGACGACGTATTCATCGGGGGGCAAGGTTGCCATAAAATCGGCGAATATGTTTTCATATGATTTATATTGCAACATTTGTTCGCGGCTGTTTTTGAGATGTTCGTTCCAAAGGATGGAGTGTATATATGTGAGTCGGTAGAGGGATGTGCAACCACAAGTGGGGTCGTCTTGTATATATCTTATAATGCTTTTATGGGGGAATAGGTGTGCCGCCGCGCCTTTTTCAAAATGATTATTTAGCCAGTATCTGCCGCTAATTTTGTAGAAATGATTCCATGTGATATTATTTTGTATGAGATAATTGAATGCGGTCATTGTCATTGTTCCTTCGCCCAGTGCTTTAGAATCGGAGGTGATATTTCGGATGGCTTCTTCTTTTCGAGGAGTTTGAGGGGGATCACATAGATTAATTATGGTGTCTACCTTGTCCTGTAAATATTGGCGTTGTTCTTCGGTGAAAGTGGAGCATTCGACTAATAAGAGGTGGGGTTTTGGGTGGATTTGTTGTTTGGCGGATTCGATGGTTTGTTTCAATTGGTGGAACCGTTGATTGGGAGAATAAATGCTGCGGATGTGCCAATAAGAGAGTGGTGTGTCGGGGGTATTTATGATGGAGGTGATTAGGACGAGATTTTCGTAGGTTGCCATTGTTTGATATGTGGCGCGTTATTTATATATTTTTTCTACTCCGGATATTTTGTGAATATAAGGTCGTTGTTTTATTTTTGATAGATGTTTTATAATCTTTACTATATGTATATATGAGTGACGTTACAGATAAAGAAAAATATGTATCCAAGAAAAACAAGACACGAAAAATCAAGAAGAATTATTTATGAATCCTCATTTAAAATGGGCGTTTTAAATGAGAAAAGGTGTAAAATATTTATTTTTTACCCTCTTCCCAAGAGATAAAGATGTTCTAAAAGAAATTTATTTAGGCTCTCACAATACTGTTGGCGGTAAAAGAAAAAAACCAAAAACCAAAAACCAAAAACCAAAAACCAAAAAAACAAGAAAATCCAGGAGAAAACGCCGTTAAATATTTTTTCACAATATAATTGCGAAAAGATATATAGAAAACTTTGTAAATTGATCATATACATATCTTATGCTGACTTTTGTCGTTCCGACGATTGGTCGCGATTCTTTGCGTGCAACTGTGGCATCACTTTTGGCGCAAACAGATTTGCGTTGGACAGCTATAATTGTATTCGACGGAATTCGCGCAACTTCAGACCAATACGAATTCACGGAAGATTCTAGAATCAATATAATAGAAATTCCGAAAAGCGGACAACAGCCTAATAGCGCGGGCAATGTTCGAAATGTGGGGATTAGTTATGCGGCTTCGGAATGGGTGGCATTCGTGGATGATGATGACGTGATTAGTCCCGAATATGTGGCAACCTTTTATTCCGAGGTTGCGCAATTCCCGGAAATAGACCTTATTATTTTTCGGATGTATTTAGAAACCCCGTCATGGATGCATCCAACGGATTTCGTATTACCGCCATTGAATGCCGACGGATTTTACAAGCAGAAGGTGGGGATTAGTTTTGCATTAAGACGTGATATTATTACGGAAATGGGGTTTTGGTTTCAACCATCCGAAGAGGAAGATTTCGATTTTTTGGATGAGATACGCAATGGGGGGTTCAAAATGATGATAAGCCCCTTTATCCGATATTATGTGAGATTGGAATCACTGGAATTAGCAGCGGAATTTGATGCGGATATAATAACGGGAAACCGATACATCGTATAATTGCGGTTTGATCATATACACTTCTTCTATCGCGACTTCGTCGCTCCGCCCCCTATCGGTTTTGCCGATTTATCGATATGGGTTATCCGCAAATCGCGGACATGCATAATCGATATGCTCTTTGTATTCATAAATGAGTGGATGAAAAATATTTCCCAGAATCTCGGTCCATTCGATGGGATATGGATAATGAGGGTCAGCACCATCATGCGCGCCTTCGCGGGGGTGTCGTCCGGGGTATTGCGTTAAAAGGGGCAACTTTTGGTCGAGAATTTGTGTCAGTTGGTCGAACCATTGGCTCGTGAAAGGGGTTTGTGGTTTACATATAAAATTACACGTTCCCACTAAATCTCGATAATTGGTTGTCAAAAGGTTGCGCATATCGGGGTCTTTTACGGGTGCAATATGTCCTTCTTCGGATTCTCGGAACCCGGAAATATAAATATGGGACTGATAAGTGATGCGGTCGAATGCAATGCGCCAACCTTCCCCCGGGGTTTTAATATCGGTATATCCGCCGCCTAAAAAATGCATGAAATAACATCGCAGATAATCGGATTTGTGTGTATCTGACAAATAGGGAAATGCCGGATGGAGGGGATGGAGGTGGATAAAGGTTGCCAAATTTTCGTGGGTAATGAGTATATGATCGATATTTTCCTTTGTGAAAATCTGTTTTATTTGACGATAACACTGGAGACGGTGAGGGGACATTTCGCCACCAAACCAGAAAGAGAAAACCCGGGGATTCATAGATTTATACATTTATAAAACTTTTTTATTTTATTTTTCGAATAATATGAAAAATAAAATTATGCCATTTTTAACATTATATATTTATTAAGCGTAAATACAATAAAATCGGTAAATCCCCGATTTTTGATATATCATATATGTGTAAGATATGATATATTTCTATTGCGAATCTCATTGCGAAAAATATTTCGCGGATTATATGGAATCGATTATGGCGAATTACCCAGGGCAAATCATTCAAATTCAAGATTGGCGGTGTTTACCCTTTTTAGAAAGCACGGATATTGTCATATACATGCAACAATTGCCGAAGGAGTTGGATGTTTTGCAGGAGCTGAAGGTTGCCAAACAATATTTATTAAATACCGAACAATTATCGCAACCTCAATGTTTGGAGAAAATCCGGATGCTTTCACCAGAAATAGAAATCATCGATTATAGTCGGGCGAATATCGTATATTTGAATGGGATAGGACGTTCTGCACATTATTTGCCATATATGGTCAATTACGCCGAGATTAGTAATATAGAAAAAACGCAAGGAATTGCAGTAACGGGCTGCTGGAAATCGCCGCGAAGATCACATACATTATCTTTACTCGCCCTATCGGGCGTCCCCGCCACCTTGGTGGATGGGTTTGGATGGATGACTCGGGATATTCAGCTATTTAGATGTCGCATTTTGCTCAACGTGCACTATACTCCCGAATATCGGGTCTTTGAACAATTTCGATGTAATCGCTGTATATTAAATCAGATGATTGTCATAAGTGAGACAAGCGAAGACGTGGATTTCGAATTGCGACCATATATGATAGAATGTCCGTATGAAGATTTGGCGAAAGTTGCGAAAATGGTTTTGGAAAATTATGAAGAGGTTCATAAACGGTTATTTGCAACCTTTGATTTGGACGCGATTACTGCGAAATATAGAGATATTGCAGATTCTTCTAGTATTTTTCAAAGATGAGATTAGGATTAGGATTGGGTTCGGGCAATAATAGTAAGTCCGTGATTATTGGTGAATCTCTCTTTCAATTGCCATTCTGGATGGTCATTCAAAAATTCTTGAATCGCGGGCCATACTCCCCTTTTAATTTCATAAGACGGAAGTCCGGTTCGCTGCATTTGTTCCGCCACATCCATATTGCATCGGATGGTTTCGCCTTCCCACTCATCTACTGTAGTATCATGCATTACAATGTATTTATTGGTTTTAGGGGCGAATTTTTCGAGTTCGCGTTTCATGCAACCATATACATGCCACGAGTCGATGAATGTCAAATCCACGGCGGTATTTTCGGGGAGGTCATATACTAAATAATCGTCGTTGGAAAATGTGATGGACAAATTTTTGAGATGACGGATGACGTTGGTGAATTCTTCTTTGTCAAATGCACTGGGAGTATTGTAATATAGTGTTTTTGTTTCTTGATTATTATTGATTAATCCGTGAGTAAATGTCCAGTAAGGTTGCACACTTGTTCCTCCGAGAACCAAAGTAGAACCGCATTGTTTGACGTATTCTAATATAGTGGGTAGGTGTTCATTAATATCACTGGGTTGTGAAGAAAGGTATTTGTGTTTGATGGCGATATAGTTCATCGGGGCCACTGGATATGGAATAGGATTTGGCTTATTTTTATATCCGTTTTATATAAAAATATATATTCGGGGACCAATATATCAAAGATGCAATTTTATAATAGACATTGGTGTAGATTAGGGAATGCAATGTTTCGATATTTAGCGAGTATCATATACACATTTTATTATGATGCAACCATTACTACAGATGGTTGCGATTTAAATGCGGAAATAGGCGAGTATGAATATATAGATTGGATGAATTCTATTTTGCAAGGTATTATACCCGAATTAGATGCCAATGCCAAATATTTTTTGGCGGGATATTATCAACACGATGCCTTAATCAAAAAACACAAGACGCAACTAATAGAATATATAAAAGGCCATCCGGAGGATAGATTATATGACCATTTTGGAGTCTATCATTTATCTCGGGATATTATTACATTGGACACTCCTTGTAAGAAATACGACATTGTGCTTCATTTGAGGTTGGAAGATTTCGTGGAAATAGGGATGATTGTGCAACCTAGATGCATAAGTGATGTATTGGATCAAATATATATCAAATATCCGGGGTCTACGGTTGCCTTTGTTTTGAAAGCCCCCGCGACGGAATTCGAGAAAAAATACGTGGATTATTTTCGGGCGCGATACAATATAGTGGTGGAATCGAACGATGTTGTAACGGATTATCATATACTTAAATCTGCGAGAATATTGGTTTCATCCATGTCGACGCTATGTTGGATGGCGGCATTAATGAGTGATACATTAGAAGAGGTCTATTTTCCCGACTATAAGAAGATAGAAGGATATATGTGGGGACATCAAACATTTTATCGGCCAATTGAGAATACGATTTATTATAGGATAGAATATAGCGGAGAAGGGGGGATTCAATTTTGAAAAAAATTAATACAAAATAACTCCTCTTGATATATGTGATTATGATTCCAATTATAATACATATGAATTGCATAACCATTTTTTACAAATAAATGATTCATATTATTTTTCCAAGCATATTTATTCAATGGAACTTCATCAAAACAATCTACAAATAAAGAATTATCAAGTAATATTTTCTTATATATATCTGTTTTAATACAAAAAATACTATTACATAAATATGGAGAATTATTGTCACATATGACATCTAGTTCGTAAGCTTTCATAAATCGTTCTTTGTTTTGAATAATATAGTCATTTAAAAAAGCCAAAGATTCTTCATTTACTCGGATAGGATGAATACCCTTATAATGATGATTCATATATTTAACACTATTAAAAAATTCTGTTTTATCCCATATTTTAGCATTTAAAGAATATTGATTTAAAAACTCATAATTAGCTCCATCTCTATTATAAAAAACAGTTTGTAAAAACAAATCATCCAAACGATTTTGGGCTTCATTGTCTAAAAACTGTTCTTTGAAATATTCAATGCCAGGGATACCAGAAGTTAAAACAGGTCCTATTGTTAAATGATTCCCATTTTCTAAAAGAGATAAATTATCAATCATAAAATCAAGAGTCTGTGCTTTTAGAAAAATATCATTATCACATTTCATAAGATACGGAATCTCATTGATTTCGGCATATTCTGTAGCAAAAAATACTTTTCTCATATAATTGTTACCTGGTTCTACATTATTTATATCATATTGAATATCATAATTTTTTAAATTTTCAATATAAAAATTATTGTCATTTGTATGTGTTAATATTAAAAGTTTCCATTCTGTTTTTTTCTGTGATTTATTAAGCATTTCAATAAAATGAGGGAATGTAAAATGTCTTGCATTATCAGTCAAATAAAATATTAATAGTTTCATTATAAAATAATATAGTTACACTCTTTAATATACTTATATATTAAATATGAATAATATCGGATTTATTATACCCACTTATCCTCCACATTATAATTTTTTAAATTTTTTAAATTCATTAAATGATATAAATTTTGATATTATTTTAATATTATCTTTCAAAAGTGATTACAATGAATTATTACAATATAATTATAAAAAAATATACAAAACAATTGTTTTAGAAAATTATTTAACTATTTCAGATATTAATTTGTTTATTAATAAACAAATAATTATTACGTTTAAAAAATATTTTGCTCTTAATTTATTAAAAAATGACTATACATATTGTGCTACAATTGATTCTGAAATTGAATTCGTAAATACAAAAAATATATTTGAAAAATTTGAAAAATATTGTTCTAATAAAAAAATAATAAGTTCATTAATAAATACGAATGATTATAGACATGAATTAATAAAAAATATTAATACGAATTCTGCTATTTTTTTTGAAAATACAAAATATTATGAAAATTTAAAAGAAGTAACAAAAAATTTTAATTTTTATTTTTGGTTTTCTGATATTCCAATATATAATATGAGTTATATTACAGATTTTTTTTATTTTATTGGATTTAATAATTTAAATAATTTTTGTGATAAACTTAATTGGTATATATTTGATTATATTCCATATGTATATTTTATTATATTATTTAAAGACTATAAAATAGTTAATATCAAAGATTATGGTTTGACTCGAGAATGGAGTTTAGAATCTATGCCATTTAAAACATATAAAAATGTTATAAACAATATAAATTATAAGCCTTTATGGTTAATACAGAATACATATGATGAAAACAAAGAAGACATTGATATTGCAAATGATATAATATTAATATATCACCGTAATGATGGTAGATATAATTTTGTAAATGATTAATAAAACACTTAAATGCAATTATTAATATTCAAATATGAATAATTGCATTTTTATTCATGCTGCTTTATTGGATAGATGCGAAGAACGAATTATTCAATATTTAACAGTGATAAAAAACAGTAAAATAAAATACGATTGTATTTATATTTGTTATATTGGAAATGGTAAAATTCCCGAGATTGACTTTACAGGATATAATATAAAAACAGAACTTTTATCAACTGAATTATCTGACTACGAAGTTCCCACTTTACAATTTTTATATGACTTTTGTTTGAAAAATCCTACTTCTAATGTCTTATATATACATACAAAAAATGTTGGAAAAGAAATCAATTATTGTATTGAAGACCAAATAGAATATATGTTATATTTTCTTATAACAAAATGGGAAACTTGTATGAATCATTTAATATCTTGCGATGGTTGTGGTGTAGATTTGAGAAATGAACCTACCTTACATTTTTCAGGTAATTTTTGGTGGTCAACCGCAAATAATATTATCACTTTACCATCGCCGAAAGAATTTAATGACATAGTAAAATACCCCAATCCATTAAATTCTATAAGACATAATCAAGAGTTTTGGATATGTTATAATAAAAAACAATATATTTCTTTATGGGATTGTGGAATCAATGTATATGAACGACATTTACATAGATATCCAAAAGAATTATATAGTAGTTTGTAAAATATATAATAGCATAATAAATGGATTTTAATATTTTCGATGAAAACAAAGAAAGTTATATTTTAGGTGATTTATTATAATAGATATGAAGAATTTTAATTATTTTTTATAATCGCAGACGTTTTCTCATTTATATTGACAAAATCATAAATATGCTTTATTTTTTGCTTATTTTACTCGGCATTTAAAATACGTGTTCCTCTAAAACGCACATCAAATTAATTTATTTGGAATACGTATATTATTTTATTTATATTTATATAATGATTTTATAATGATTTCGTCTTATAGATTAGGTGATTTAGTGATGTTCGATTTACCAGAAAATGAAAAGAATAAAATATTAACGGAATATCCAAATTCAATTGGTAGTAAATATATTTTAGAAAAAAGAAATAATACTCATTGTAATAATATTGATTTAATTACCAAAATTGTTATGGAAGAGATACTACAAAACTTAGAATTTTTACCAAAAAATATAACAGATAGCACATTAATACATTTAAGATTAGGAGATGTGGTTGCTGGAAATGAGTGGCACGAACAAATAAAGCGACCACTTGAAGTAGAATACATTAAATCATTAGTTTCAAACGATAGTAATCCAAAGTATGTTATTGGAAAATGTTTTTTTGCATGTACGAGCTCAACAAATTACGAAGAATGTATTAATAAATCAAACGAATATTTACATAATGTAATTAATGAATTACAAGCAGAATATTTTAATTCTGGAAATGCTGATATAGATTTATGTTGTGGCGTAAAATCAAAATTATTTATACAAGGAAGGGGATTTTTTAGTAAGTTAATTGTTGACATAAGAAAAAGATTAAACTTAAATAGCATTGAAACAAGCACCCATGATTAAATGGGCGTGTTATACCAGTGAAGATTTGAAATGTTCCATTTTATTTCTTCAAGGGTTTAAATATGCAAAGGGGGTAAAGAATGGAGACGAGACTTTGTCTCATTTTCTTGTGAACTAGTAACTCACAAAAATATTTTTAGGGTCGCATTGGCGGCCCTAATTTCTTTTTGGTCAATTAATGAGTTATAAAATAATTTTAATTATATAATTAAAATTATATGTCAAAGTTAGTAGATTTAATAGATAACACAAAAACAGACAAAAACACGTGTCATAGCTACATAGATGTTTACGAGCAATTATTTGAAGAAAAAAAAAATGATATAAATAATATTTTAGAAATTGGCATAGGAGAACCAAAAGAAAATAAAGAAAATGGTGGAAGTATTAAACTATGGTATGATTATTTTAAAAATTCTATTATTTATGGATTAGATATTTTTGATATTTCAAAAATAAATGAAGAAATAATCAATAAAGAAAGAATAAAACTTTTTACATCAGTCGATGCATATGATCTTGATTTTATTGAAAATAATTTTATTAATAATAATATTAAATTTGATATTATAATAGATGATGGACCTCATACTTTAGAGAGTATGATATTTTTTGTTAAATATTATTTACCTCTTTTAAAAGAGGATGGTATATTTGTTATAGAAGATATTCCTGATATAAATTGGATAGAAATATTAAAAGAAAATACACCAGAAGAATATACAAAATATATACAAGTTGCCGATTTAAGACAAAATAAAAATAGATGGGATGATATTATGTTCATTATAAAAAAATAAACATCGTTATAAAATGTGTTTTTTAAAATAATAATATACAAATGAATATTATTATTCCTATTGGCGGAAAAGGCGAAAGATTTTTGAAACATGGTTATAAAGAATCTAAGCCATTGATTCCCATTTTAGGTAAACCAATGATTTTTTATGTATTGGATAACCTGAATATTTCTGACAAGGATAGTGTTTTTATTATTTATTATAAAAATGATACACTGAAAAATGCAGTATTGGAAAAATATCCGAATATTAATTTTATTGAAATCGATTTTCAAACTAAGGGCGCGTCAGAAACAATTTATGAAGGGTTAAAAAAAATAAAAACGCAAAATAAAAAAACAATGTTATTTGACTGCGATACATTTTATACTCAAGATGTAATTCATATGTATAGAAATATAGATGATAATGCCGTATTTTATGTGAAAACTGAAGACAAAAATCCTATATTTTCATATATAGAATTTGATGAGAATGACCAGATAAATAAAATTGCCGAAAAAGTGAAAATTAGTGATAATGCAAATACGGGAATATATTGTTTTAACGATATAAATAAACTGTTTGACTACTCGAAAATTGTAGTAGAGAATAACATCACTTTCAATAATGAATGTTATACCTCTTGTATTATTGATAAAATGATTCAAGATAAAAATAATTTTAAAGCAATACAATTGGATTCAAAAAATGTATTCAATTTAGGAACTCCTGAACAAGTGCAACATTATATAGATAACACCTTTTTATTTCTGTTTGACTTAGACGGAACATTAGTATTATCCGAACATATTTACTTTGAAGTATGGAAAGAAATTTTAAAAGAATATAATATTGATTTGACGCAAGATATATTTAAACAAAACATATCTGGAAATACAGATGATTGTGTGATAAAAAAAATATTACCTATTTATCAAGATAAAGATAGTTGCAAAGAAATATCAAAAAAAAAGGATGATTTATTTATTGAAAAAATAGCAAAAATTACCTTGATAGAAGGGGCAGAAAAAACACTTAAATATATAAAACTTCATGGTCATAAAATTGCATTAGTAACAAACTGTAATCGTAGAGTATCTGAAAAAATACTAGAATATTTGAAATTATCGCAATATTTTGAATTTATTGTTGTTGGCAATGAATGTGATATGCCAAAACCTTATCCCGACCCCTATAAAAAAGCAATTGAATTGTTTGATAGTAGAAATGACAAAGCAATTATTTTTGAAGATTCAAAAACGGGATTATTAAGTGCATATAGTGTGAGTCCTAGATGTATTATTGGTATTGAAACAAACTATTCATCGGATGAATTATTGCAGAATTTTGCAAATATAACACGACGCAATTTTTTAGATTTTATACCATTCTGCATATCGAATGATGACAAAACCTTTTCTATTGGAATGAATGTCATTTATAACTATTATGAGACCAATATTATAAAAAAATACATAAAAAATTCAATAAACATAGATATTAATAATATTAAAATAGGGAATATAAAATTAAAAGGTGGATTTATATCCGATGTTATAGATATAAAATTGTATACAAACTCGGGAATTGTAAATTGTGTAGGTAAAATGGAAAATAAGAAGGAGAATTTTTTGACACAAATGTCACATAATTTGGATTTATATAATCGCGAATATTATTTTTATAAACATTTATCTCAAAAAGTTCCAATTGAAACTCCAAAATGCTATGGAATAATTAAAGATGAAAATGATAAAAATATAGGATTATTGCTTGAAAATATGAATCAACACAAATTAAATTTGAATTTAAACGAAGAAGATATGAATGTTTCGTTGAAAATAATAGAAAATATAGCAAAAATGCATTCTGTTTTTTGGAATAAAAACCAGAATTTGAAAAAAAATAATGAAAGCGAATTTGACACCAAATATTTTATAAGGTCAAAAATTGGTGTTTTCAAAGAAAAATGGAAAAATGTTTTGACAGAAGAACAATTAAATATCGCCGATTATATTTGTGAAAATATTGTTGATATAGAGAATAATTTAAGTGATAAAAATTTGACACTTTGTCACGGAGATGTAAAATCTGCAAATCTTTTTTATAAAATAGATGGAGAATCATACGAACCTATATTTATTGATTGGCAATATATAGTATTTGGAAAAGGGGTTCAAGATTTAGTTTTTTTTATGATTGAAAGTTTTGATATAGAAAAGATGAAAACGTATAAACAAATATTCAAAGAATATTATTATACAAAGCTCATTGAAAATGGAGTTACAAATTATTCAAAGGAAGATTATGAAAAAGATTTTATAAATGCTTCTTATTATTTTCCATTTTTTGTAGCGATATGGTTTGGAACATTAAACGAAGATGAATTAATTGATAAAAAATTCCCAACTGAATTTATAGAAAAGATGTTTCATTTTTATCTTCAAAAATAATTCCCAACTATTATAGAATCAAAGAGGTAGATTTTCGCAATATGATATGAATTTATTTAAATAGAGTGGTTCTATCTCTTTATGCCAATGGATACCCCCTTTTTGTTTTAAAAAACTTACAGTTGAATATTGATTACATTTAATTATTATTCCATTTGAATGTAATCGTTTTGTATACTCTACATCTTCGCTTTGACAATGACATAATGTTTCATCTAATAAATGTTTCATTGCAACGTTTTTTTTTATCACATAATAAGTCCCTGAAATATACATATATTTATTTGTTTTTATTGTATTAACAAAATCGTATGGAAGTAAGCAATTGTCATTGAAATATACATCTATATCTTTACCTGGGGTATAAAATATATTCATAAATTCGGCTTCATATGGAAATAATGTGTAATCTCTAAATCTTGTCCCGTCATTATCTAATATTTTTGTAACACAATATTCAAAATCATTCCCGTAAGTTAAAAATCCATTATACCAATTTTTTTCGATTTTTACATAATCATGTAATAAAACAACATTCTCATACAAAGCAGAAGTAACAATTATATTTTTCTTTTTTGTTATCCATCCGGGTTTAACATTTTCATCAAAAAAAATTATTTTTATTTTATCTGTTTCTTGTATTTTTGTATTTCCAACAATAATTATTTCATAATTAGGAATATTGTTTTCAATAATTGAATCAATAATTGAATTTATAAAATGGTCCGAATTGCCAATTGTTATTATACCAAATGTAAAATCCATTTATAATAATATATTATTATAAATATTACTTATAAGTATTTTTGGTTGAAAATACATATAATATAAATTTAGAATTCCCTCATGAGAATTCCCTCATGAAAATAGGGTGTAATGGATTTATTTTAGATGTATTACATGGGTCGACTGCAAAATTTGTTATTGCACAATCTTCGCCGTCTAATAGAATGACATGGTCATGCGGATAGGTTGCGGATACTAATTCATACAAGGGCATTCCCCTCGTATAACTTCCATATATAATCAAATCATATGCCTTTGATTTTATATCTTCTTCTACGGTTTGATCATATACATCCATTCTTGCCTCCGGCTCTAAAAGACCGGTATATGTGAATCCTTTTCCGTAGAGTGTGTTGTATGGTAGCTCTGTTTGTTCTCCCTTGTATAAATGCGGAATTTTGGGATAATCGTGGCATTCATGTTGGAAGAGTTCTTTGAACCCGTGGAGGGTAAGACATCTTAAATAGTCGGGCTCTGTATTGCCCGTTTCCACACTTCGAAGAAGCAGTCTCCACATGGCCCCCATCCCCCGCCTTCTTGATAATCCAGATAAAAATTGTGGTTAATCAAAGTTGCGTTGATTTCATTTTTATGTTCCATCACAAAATAGTCGTTTTCCATGATTATTAGCTGAATATTATCTATGATATTCGGCATATCTTTCAAAATATAATAGAATGCGCCTTCGCAATCCAGAACCAATGTGTCAAATACAATATTATGTTTGGATTCGAGGGTTTGGAAATCGATGGTTGCCACTTCCTTGTGGTCGGGGGGGACGGGTGCATCGGGGTCATCAATCACCGTAGTGTTCCACCCTTGTTGCATGATCCGGCGTTTTGAGAGGGCCGCGATTTCAATTGCGAAATCGAGTTGATTTGCATCGCGATTTTCTCTCAATTGTTCGGCGGAAACGGGGTCGCATTCCATCGTGACTAATTGGCCGCTCTCATTTTTTTCACGTAAAATATGAGCGATTATCATTGAATTTCGCCCAATATTTCCGCCTAATTCGAGGATTTTTTCGGTCCCTGTCAAATACCTCAATGCCATCCGTTGCTCTGGCAATTCTTCTTGGAATGACCCGTATTTAATCGATAGTTGCCGGTGAATTTCTTCTATTTTTTCGTCATTCACATATATTTTTGACTGGGGGGAAAGGGGGGTGGCTATATAGATGGTTTGATGTTGAGGGTATTCGGTCGTTTTTTCTGATTCTTCCCCCTTATCGACCGTAATAAAAACGGATTTGTGAATTCCGATTAAAGGGTCTGTGAAATGGTTGGCGCGGTGATAATCGTTTGACGGTATTATGATGTGATTTCCAAAGACCAATTGTTGTTTGCAAATCTCGGTTACGTCGATTTTATTAGTTGAGATTCCGTATTCGATGAGAATCATATATATATTGAATTTATTATCGAAAGGGGATTTTTACATATATAACTAAATATATGTAAAATGGTTGTTATGTTGTGACAAAGATATATAGCCAATTCATACCCTATTCAAATCAAATTTTTCGGTTAGTTTGAGAAATTGAATTCGCTATTATTTATATGACAAATGAATAAAACTGATGATTTAGATACTTCTTGGATAAAAGACCACGAAAAAATGTCAAATATAAATGATAATTATTTTCGGGAGCCGATGGAATTTATTTCGCTCAATTTTATTTATGTGAATACGGAAAATGAAATTGTGAAAGTTGTGTCCGATGAAGAGGATTTAGTTTCTTTGCAACCTTGTGAAGAAGGAAAATCCGAAATGGCGGGTATTTCTAAAGAAAGGTTGCTACATATTATTCAATCTCGGCGAAATATCGATCATATACATTACAAAATATTGGATATCTTGTCCTATGTAGTTGATTTAGAATCCGATAAAATCCAGTGTTTTTCTAAAATGGATGATGCTTCATGTGGGGAATTGTTTCTAAAGAATGTCTCTATTATTGCGAGTGATATTTCGATTGCGGAATCGATTTTTATATTTCATGAGATAAATGCGATTTATTTCCTTTTTAAAGAAAGTCCGCTCAAATCTATTTTGAAAAACCCGGCGTCGAATCGGTCGACGAAAAAGGTTCGCATATCTGGAGATGTGGTTCCGGAGAAATGCGTTGATTTATCAACGATAAAAAAACGATTTACGCGATATTTGCATCGGAAATTGATGAATGAAAAGGGGGCTACACGAAAGAATAATATAGGATTAGTTATGCGTTAGAAAATATATATACATTTACAAAATAACTGATAATGATGGAATAAGGAACTCGTCTTGTCGACAAAACAAAATGTTGGGAAAAGCTGTAAAAGAGGTATTGATACTTTTTTATAATATAACTACTATTGTTTACTGCTATTGTTTACTACTATTGTTTACTGCTACAAGTTATCATATATAATTTTTTATATGATAGGCACTTATATGGCAGGGAAAAAACATTGTACTAATAAGGATCAAACAAACCAAAAGTCATCCCACAGAGACAAAAATACATTACTTCCTTCATAATATTAAGTTTTCTGTCATCAGAACTCCGTTTATCTTTTTTTTTGAAGTATTCAAAGTATTCTTCATAGTATTTTCCCATTACTGTTGTTTCATCATATGAATCCAACATATATTTTGTTTTTATAATATCTAAACACTTTTTTTTTAATTCTGGAATCAGAACGGGTTCTCTGTAACATTTTTCTAGCACTTTGTCTAAACGTCGATCATAGTTAGGATTGAGTTCTCCTGCTCCTCCTTTTAAAATAGTTCGCCGACCCTTATTTTTTTTACTTTTACCTTTTTTTTGCTTTTTTTTGCTTTTTTTACTTTTACCACCAATCTTACCCTTACCAAACCTAATAGGCAAATTTTTCAATTTTTTTTGGTCGTTTTTATCCTCTATAGCACGAGGCAGTCCCGAGCTCATGGGCGTTATTGGTAAAGACCCACTATTTATATAACTATCTATTCTCTGGGAAATCTCATGATAAAACCCTTTAATTTTTTCATTGGAATTAGTCAGGTTCATGGCATTTTGACTTTCATCATAATATTTTTTAAGTTCGGGGTCCGATAAATTTTGTGTTTTTTTGGCAATTATTTTTGCCAAACAAAGTCCGTCGCTATCCTCCTCCTCATTACAAATTGAGTTGGTTGAAAAACCTGTTATTATATTATTAATAAATTGTTTAAAGTCTGATGATAAACTTTCTATTTGAGTGATAATTGTATTTTTGTCTTCATCATTAAGACTGTTGGTAGTAATGGATCCTAAAATTACACCTGTATTTTGGTGTTGCCTGGACATTATATATAATACGTAGAAGAAATACCATAATATTTCTTTATCGCGATATTGGTATTACGATTTGTCCTATATATTGTCCTATAGATAATACTATTTGTCATCGATTGCAGAATTGATTCCTTCAATTTGTCCGCCACTCGAACAATCATGTATTCAAAACGCGGATTTTGATGTCTTATCTTATTTTTTCAAAGGGGTAATTTCCTCTGGGCTATAAGAGGTGCTTTCTTTTTTACGAATAAATGTTTCTGAATTAGGTATTTCAAATTCTTGAGAGAGTATTTTTGTATCTTTTTTTTCTGTTGGTGTTTCTGTTGGTGTTTCTTTTGGTGCTGGCTCTTTTGGCGGTTCTGCTGATTCTGCTGATTCTGCTGATTCTGATTCTGCTGATTCTGCTGATTCTGCTGCTGCTGATTCTGCTGTTGATGATTCTGTTGATGTTTCTGTTGATGATTCTGTTGATGATTCTGTTGATGTTTCTGTTGGTGTTTCTGTTGGTGTTTCTGCTGTTGATGATGATTCTGCTGCTGCTGATTCTGCGGATTCAATTGATTCTGCGGATTCGATTGATTCTGCTGATGCTGTTGCTGATGATTCTTCTGAGACGGGTTGTTCCGTAAGACTGGATTCGGCCAATGATTGATATAGTTCAATTGATGTATCTTCATCTTCTTCTTCTTTGCTTGTAAATGTTTGATTATCAAAATCTAATAAATCACTCGAGCTAATAACAGGAATTTTCATTTGTAAAAAATCATCTAAAATCGTATCAACATCATCACGATTGTCGGGAGATGCGTATATGATCTTATACAATTTATTCAGATAAGGTTGTATAAATGATTTTTTCAATAAATTGACAGAATGGATTATTTCTATGAACATGACTGCAATTGAATAATTATCCCATGTTTTATAAAATTTTATTAATTCATTGAAAACGGTTTCGCCATTTTTGTCTTTAAATGGTTCAAGATATTTTTTCCATTCTTGCGATATCTCTTCCATCTTTTCCGCCGTAGCGATGATTTTGAAAATAGGGGTTTTTAAAAATTCTTGAACTACATTATCAATGATTTCTTGTGAAAATATTTTTGTCTTCCAACTCTGTGAACCCGGTGTTTGATTTTTCAGAAATATTAAAATGAAAACTTCAATGCACCACGGTGTATAATACATTGTATTGGAAAAAAAATTCAATATATCATCGGGGTTTGAAGTATAATCAGAATAAATAAATCCTAGTCCAAAGTCAATGATAACTGGATTGCCGTATCGATCACATATCACATTGCTGCGTTTTATATCTAAATGGACGATTTCTGCATTTATTAATATTTTGATTGCTTTCAACATTTGCACATGATTGTCTAATAAGAACGATATGAGATATTTGGGTTGCATATTCAATATTTCTATTAAAAATTCCTGAATTGATTTATCTCCTATATATCTTAATTTGCAAGATACGAAATCATTGGCTTCGGGTTCACTGATAGAGGCGGAATACGTTTCGGATACGATTTCGCATTTAGAAAGTTGCGGATTTTCGGTAGAAATGTCGCAAACCGATATAATATACGAAAAATACTGGTTTGCGTTTTCCACTTTTTTCAATATTTCGCCCATTTTGAATTCGTTATTGAAAATTTTATTTTTGCGCTGGATTTTGGATATATATTTCGTGGATGAACTTTCGCTTCCGCATTTTATTCCCGGGTATAATAAACATTTTGTATTTTTATTTGTCAATATGTTTATTCGATTTTGTTCTATCATATAGATATTCATCATAAATCATTTTACTAAAATCTACTTCTTTCATTTTTCGCATGAAAACCACATAATCATATGGTCCTAATGATTGCAAATTATATTTTGCATCGACGAATTGTTGAAATGTCGGTATTAAGTCTGATGGTGGTTCTGGTGTTGATTGGATCATATACAATTATTTTGTATATTATCTTTGTATTTATTTTCTATCGTATTTACGTCGGCGTTTAGTTGACCGGTATTTTTTATACGGTTTTTTTTCCCAATCCCATATATCATATCGTTCTTCGCGTTCTTTATCATCTCGTTCTCGGTCCCAATCTTTTTTGCCGCCTTTTTTCATACGCGTTTTTCTGTCTTTTCGAAATCTTCTTTTATACGAATATTTCATATATTTATTTTTAGATTTTTTTCCTAAATCGTGGGGGATTTGGCTGCATTTAGCATTAGGGGTTGTATTTGTAATTTGCAATTGTGCATTTTGTAATATAGTTGGAAATTGCATTACATGTGCAAATGATATATAAATGATTTGCATTATTTCTTTATTCGGTTGTGAGTATGAAATTTGACGAAACAAATACATTTTGTATTTCTGCGAATGAGGCGCGATGGATGCGCATGGTTGCCCGATTTTCAGCGTCTGAATTATTGTGTAGTCGCTGGGTTGCGAGTAAACCCGAAACGTTAACGGATACTTTTTATGATGCATTAAACCCATTTCAGAAGGCATGTGCGCAGTCACATATTCATATATGGAGACATATTGTGTCGAATGATTTGCCCTATGTATTTATAATGGAAGACGATGCGTGTTTTGATATTTTATGGCGGGACAAATTGGAAAAAATAGATGAGATATTGTGTATAACTGAAGATGGGGGAATAGAGTGGGATGGTATTTTTTTGAATGCGTCAGAACCGATGGACCCATTATTCACGTGGGATATAGTTCAAGAGCAGTATTTTTGTGGGGGATATATTTTATCGAATGCGGGCGCCAAATGGTTGCTGAATGAATTTGGCGGGTGTTTTTATTCTGCGGATTGGATGTCGACGAGGATGCAACTCCGAGGTAGATCATATAGTTATTATCCTTGGCTAATTATTCAAGAGGGGTTAGAATCTACTATTGGAAGCGGCGTTTCATTAGACCACTCAAAAGTGGTTTCTTGTTTAAGCGCGATAGATTATTCGCTGGATAATTATGTGATATTTCCTTGAATTTTTGGATGGGGGGGTGGGGGAAATTGATGATCTTTTCTTTTATTTTATTTAATGATATTCGCGCTTGAGTAAAATGATTTCTGAACAACAACAAACCGTATTTGAATTTCTTGAGATTCCAGCTAAAAAACGTGCGATGAGTTGCGCGATAAAACAGCTGGATTCTAAGCAAGATAGTGTTATAACAGGTAGGTATGAAGGAGAGGGAGAGCATTTTGATTGGATGGTAGTGGCGGATGGTCACGGAAGCTATTATATGGGCGGAAAACGGATTCCGTTCTATAATTTCCAAGATGAATTTAATGCGTTGAATCACGAAGAGCTTGTGCTTTCGGAGAATCCGATTGATTATATTCACTCGATAATTACAGATGATAAATATCCGGCGAATGTTGGCGCAACGTTGATTATAGTGAAGATTTTTGACACGCGCATTACTACCTATAGCATTGGCGATTCGAGCATACGCATATATTTGAATGGCGAATTGTCATATAAAAATATTGGTCACAAAATCTCGAATCCATCTGAGGTAGTTCGATTGAATCGCGACAATATCAAATATACGAAAGTATCCGGGTATGCGCCAGCCATTCTCTCGGAAACGCATTTGTCGATGAATTTTTCGCCAATTGTGCGATTTACCGGGAATGGCGAAAGTATAGGATTATCATTGACGCAATCGATTGGTCACCATCAGATAACTGGGTTTGAGCCGGAATGTTATACGCTGTCGTTTTCCGAAATGGATGTAGTTCAAGTGGTTGCTGGTTCAGATGGTGTATTTGATATGGTGAATGACATTGTCGATGGTCCGTTCCTTTCGACTGCTACTGCGCTGGAGATTGCGGATTTTGCGGAGAATCGCTGGAAACAAGATTGGATGCAATGCATTCGTGCAGATTTATATACCAAATATCCGAGTAGTTATCCGACGGTTGATGATTCTACGCCGAAGCTGATGATGACAGATGGGGTTGAATATATGTTGATTCAAAACGTTACTACTTTTCCGGATTATGATGATATTAGTTGTGCAGTTTGGTCTTATAAATAGATTTTAGCTTTTGATTTTGAGTTTGATTTTGTAAAACCTAATAAGATTTGGATAATTTAATTTGTAAAAAACCTAGTGAAATACACTAGGTTTTTTTCATTTTCATTTTTGTGTAAGAAATGGGGCGAATGCACAAAATGGGGCTCGAACCCATGACCTTGGGCTCATAAGACCCATGCTCTAACCAACTGAGCTATATGTGCGAAGTATGAAAGGGGTAGTATGCCTTCCACAACTTATCATTCATAAAAACTTTATATTGTTTTATCTTATATAATTATTTAGTTAGATCATATACAACTACTTGATGACTGCTTTTCCGGGATATTCAAAATCATTATTTGCGAATACGGGGGGGGATACGACGTTAAAAACATTGTCGGGACTGGGTGGTGGGGGGGTAGGAATCAGGTTTACCGCCGATTTTACAGAATCATTGCGAATAATTGAGACGAAATATACATCAAATTTGGCGGACAAGATGTATTCGAGAATACCTTCGGCATATTTGGATTTTTCGGAATTGTATACCAAGGTTGCGTCATTGCAATTGATTACAACGGATGTGAATTTAGCTTTGTTGTTGAAAATTACAAAGGAGGGGTTACAAGGTGCGATGAATGTATTAGGGTTATCCGTGGATCTTATACAATCCAATTTAGCTCAAATCGAGCTGCAGAATTTGGTGAATCAGTATCAATCGCATGCAAATATGACAAATACGCTTTCGAATGCGGGTCAATTAACCCTTACTCAGACGTTTACGTTGGTTCCTATTTATAGTTATTATATTTTGTTGTATGGTTTGCCGTTATATGGTCAAGGATTTGACCCGGTGAAGATAGCGGGTTTATCGCAATTATTAGAGACATTTGGTATAGCGCCTAATGGGTGAGCAATCTAATGGGTGAGCAATCTAATGGGTGAGCAATCTAATGGGTGAGCAATCTAATGGGTGAGCAATCTAATGGGTGAGCAATCTAATGGGTGAGCAATCTAATGGGTGA
>Ga0114960_10000374_pt1 | contig 37701 bp, 48 predicted proteins | sample C_130625_MF_Meta_FD_92637 | JGI IMG/M metagenome (GOLD analysis project Ga0114960, IMG submission 92637) | Freshwater microbial communities from Lake Croche, Canada to study carbon cycling - C_130625_MF_MetaG | ecosystem: Environmental > Aquatic > Freshwater > Lake | place: Lake Croche, Canada...
ATTGTCCTGAGAATGAAAATAATGAATGCTCGCATTGCGTTTCTTTGATCTTTGAATGTATGGGACCAATTCACCCTTGAGTAGCTCCGCATGTCGTGATTCTACGGTCTTGGCGCCATCTAAGAACTCCTTAATGACTTCCGTCCACCCGTCGATAGGTGTGAACGTAACAAGCATCTTGGCAGACCGTGTCGCCAGACGAAAGCGCAAGGTGTTGATAAGATCAGGCCCCAGAAGATACTCATCTAGCCAAACACCAACATTGTGCCACACTGGATTACGGCTTCCCAACTCAGCACCTTCAAGAATTGTAGGATTGTTTTGATACTGAGAGTAAGTCTTGAAAATGATCTGTGACCCATTCGGAAGAATTAACGAACTGTCAGTGAATCCATTCTTTTTACTGTAAGAAATGTACGCGCTCGACGACGTCTGCTTGGTCTTGTGCTCTAGAGGTAGCCAATCGTACACAGCACTTTGCTGTTGTCGGATTGAAACCTCAGATGTTTGCGCAAAACAGAATATCTCAGAATGAGGATTCTCAACTGCTGCGCGAACAATGGAATATGCACCAAAAATTGTTTTTCCGCTACGATTTCCGCCTAGAGCGACGATTTCCGTCACCTCTTTCATCGCTTCCTCGGCCTTAATCCAATGTGGAAGTTTGAAACCGTAACGAAACGGGTCTTTCTCAGCATTCTCTATAGCCTCATGGTACACTGTGTGAAGTTCGATGAACTCACTTGGAGTCATCTCAGCTACTTCGTCGTCAGTAGGAGGCGTTAGGATCTGATGGGCACGCCACTTCATGGAATATCAATAATGGTTCCAGATATGCGCGTGGCAACGTTCGCTTTGGCTTGAGCAATCATTGCAACCGCATCCTCGATAGAATGCCCACGTCGATGCTCGATTACCACACCAGCCATTCCGGCAAGCTGGGTAGCCTTATCCGTCATGATGCCAATCGTCAATGCCAGCCTGTCAGGTGAGATGTTCTTGAGTTGATCAGGGTCGTCTGCCAGTTGTTCAGCCTTTGCGAATAGCAAATCAGTGTATTCTTCCGCTGCAATCGCGTATTTGCGAGAGAAGTCCTTGCGCTTTGACTCGAGTGTGTCTTCATGCCTCCATTCAAGCTCTCTGACGGTCTTCCTGTCCATCCCGGTGGTCTTGGCGATAGAAGAATAGCTCTTGCCCTGTGCCAGCATCCAGAGTGCCTTAGCGGCTCCCTGTGGGTTCCAGAATTCGACACGTTTACGGTCTCCATGAATCCTGGCTCGTTCCAACACCTCCGCAAACCATTCTTTTGGCTGAGTTTCTGGCGTTAGCTTGTCATTCATGCAAACTATATGACTACTTATTTTGATTTTGCAACAATGGAAGTGGAATGTTGTTGCCAAATTTGTCAATTACTGGAGCCTCAGGCATAAGATTTGCTTTGATGCTGTAGTAGCTATTAGGGCTCAGTCTAAGATCAACGGCAGTGTGATTGGTAACGTGCAAGATATTATCTAGCGAGAACGTTCGATACACTCCATGAACCTTTTCAATTCCGATACTGGCTAGTGACGTGTTTACAAGTCCTTGCGCACCAGTTAGCAATCCATACGTGGCATTTGCAAGATCCTTGTGTTCGCTAGCCTTGTTTCCATACTTCTTCTCAAAATAAGCATCAGTTGATTTTAAATCTGCATGCAAATTGCTAGCTGCGTGAGCATCAACGCGAAGTTCAGACTCGCTATATCCTAAATTTTTAGCAGTTCTAGTGCTGGCAATGCGTTTGATGTTGTCGTTCCATAAAGCAATATCCAAACCAGCTATCAAAACTCTACCTGTTTTAGTTACTTGAACACCGATAGGCTTGAAATGATGAAATGTCTCTCCTAATGAGTTTTGAATCGTTCTACCTTGTTCCAATGGAGTATAATGCAAAACAGTGGTTCCACCACTTCGGGAATCCATCAATCCTACCAATGTTGCAAAATCACCAATCATGTTTGGATGAATGGCTCCACTTTTCACGATGGCAGCAGATTGACCAGCATCAGGAATGCCTGTCATCTTCTTTGCGCTCGGATCTAAGTTGTTTTCAGGAGTGGTAATTCCTGATTTCTTTTGCAAAGCGTTATATTCGTTGATGGCCTTCAATCCATTAGTTACTCCCGGTCTTTCTGATTGACTTCCTTTCGGCTGACTCATCGTATAACCATCTTCGCTTTTGACTGGCGGATTGTTATCACCAGCCTTAGAGTCTTCCTTGTTCCCGCGAGTCTTGTTGAACTTTACTTCTTTAGTATTGTTCCTAGCCAAACCGGCTGACTCACGATACATCTTGCGAACCATGGACTGCACGCCAGCAGACTGTGTGAATCCATCATTCAACAACCCACTTCCCATGACCAATCGTCCAGCATTGTCAATGGCTCCACCTGTTTTGATATGAAGCTGTTTGATAATTGGAGTTTCTCCAAAGTAAGCAGAAAACCTTGATTTGATATTGCGAGATAATCTGCTTTCCTTCGCGCGTTTGGTGAGTTCTCCAGTGCTTATATCTGACTTCAATACTTCTGCGGCCTTGTCAGTGAAGAACTCAACTGCTAGATCCTTAACTCCAATAGGTGGTTTGTTGATGGCTGCCAACCTGTTGTTGTACTCAGTGGAGAATTTAACAAATTCAGGATCTAGTTTTCCACCGTTTCTATTCAACTCACCAAGTCGAGTGGGTTGTTCAAGATGAATATCACCAAGCATCGCAGAAACGATTTGAGGTTGAATTTGATGCTCATTCTGCAATACGTGAGCAATCTCATGTCCGGCAATAGCGTCCGCAAATGATCTAGGATTATTCACGTTCAACGTGATATTATTGCCATGAGCAAAACTTGGTCCAGACTCAGTGAATGTGAACTTAGTGTTTGGATACGCACCACTGTACGACGCCAACATATCCTTAGTAGATGGCTGAACACCTCTATCGTATAGATCAAATTGACCAGCATCACCAGACTTCTTTAGATTGTCATTGAAAATCAATCTATCGGCAGTACGTGTGGCAACGAACTCGGCCTGATCTCCAATCTTCGCGCCTTTGAAAGCTCCATGAGCACCACCAAACACCAATGAATCAGCAGCAGCTTGTTTCAATACGTTTGAGTCAACGCCATCATTGTTTATCGCCTCATACATAAGGCTGGGAACGGCTACACCAGCCACTCCGGAAGCTAGCTTCTTTGCTCCAGCATAGATTGGAGGAAGAGCATTGTCCATGTACCCAGCAAACGTCTTGCCAACGGGCGTAGACATGTCAGCAGCGACATTACGCCAGAATGGGATTGTACCTTGCTCCTTTAGCATGTTCTCTCCAATGGAGTCTAGCAATCGACTAGCACCTTTCCATAAGTTCTTGGATGCTAATGTTGATTCTACTACTAATGCTATTGCAGGATGAGTATATAATCCGACTACTGCTAATGCCTTTCTAAGAGGTCCTAATGCACTGTATCCAGTATCAAGAGCTCCTAGAGTATATCCTACAGAATTTGAAGCAATTCCAGCAGTCTTAGCAGCATAAGCTACTGGAACATTTCCCAACCTAGCCACCTGGCTTTGAACCGTAGGAGGAAGCGAGTTTTCTAATGAAAGTGATTGTGCTTGTAATTGCTTGGCTTCATTGGCGGCTGCTTCAGCCAATTGAGAAGACCCAGTTGCTTTAGCAGTAGATTCAGCCGCCATTGCACCATGATTAGCTGCTTCGGAGGCTGCCGCATTAGCAGACGCTCTAAATTCACGTGATAAAGCAGAATCAATCCTTCCGTAACCATTTGCTGTAGCGTGTAATTGTTGAGCTTCAGCAGCACTCGTTGTTTGAGCAGCCAAACTCTCTGCAGCATCTCCAGCAGCGGCGACGTGGTTGAATGCGTGATTGGTGGCTTGTGTTTCTGCTAGTATTGCCGCAGCAGCAAGGTCCTTGGATTTGTTTAATTGCTCAATCCTTTTTAGATTTACAGCAATGTCTATGATTCCAGTTCCATACTGTGCGGCTCGTGAAATAGCTCCAGTGACTCCACCAACAACTAAGTTGGCAGGATTGGCCACCATCCCATAAAGCTCTTTAGTTGATTGGTAATACTCATTCGCAACCGGGTCAGCTTGAATGGCGTCTAATTGCTCCCTTACAGAAGCATTCCCAGCAGCTTCAGCAATAGCAGCAGTTACGTCTGTCTTTTTTTTGAAGTTCTTGTAAGCAGCGGCTTGATATTCAGCTGTAAGGTTATTCATATCTTCTTGATCTGGCGTTTGCATACCAAGTCGAGTCAGGCTGCTTTGAAGCGCACTTTGAGCCATTACGTTCATATCCATAAACCCTTGGCCGGCTCCTGTCTCACCACCTTCTGCTATAGCTCTTAACGTCATTAGTGGATTCGTAAACAAACCCTTCACGTGATCAGTCACCATCTTCGATCCACCATATATAACGTCACCTGCCCTTTTAGCTATATCAGTAACCGTGGCCATGTCAGCGGCCATCGGTTTGTTGGCAGCGTCTTGTTCATCTGTCGAAAACAAACCAATAGCCTTGGCCTCCCCCCATGCTTTTATTTTGTTCAAACGATCTGGAGCATCGGGGTCGTTGATGTAATCGTTATTTGAACGCAAAACATCCGAAGCTCCAGAGTCAAAATAAGCATCCTGTGGAGTTAGGAAGATTTTACCCTTTGGTGTTAAAGACAAATCGTCATTCAACATTCCAGCTTGAATCATGCCATTCGACAATTCCGCTTTAGACGTCAGCTTTCCATCCTTATCGACAATACCCCTTTGAAGCAGGTCTTCATAACTTTTTGCTGGTTGCGTGAAATCCGAGGGACTTCCTTCAACCAAAGCCTGCAATCCAGACTGAATGAACCGATTTTCCTTACCTGTTAGTTTGTAATGATCTAATCCAGTACCTAGCTTTGACTGATTACTTTGAAACGTATCTGGATTTGATACTTGTGTTGTGGGATTAGGTGAACTGCCAGTCTGACCAGATGATTCTACTGTAACATCTTGATTCGGAATAGAATCCTCAGGAGCATTCAAGTCGGATGATGTTAGCGACATTGGTTATTGTGCTTGAATTGGTTGAGGCTGATAATAATTCAAACTTCCAGCATAAGCAGGGTTTGCAGTATCATTATTTTGATTTGCTTGTGGTTGCTGAACTTGTTGAGGTTGTTGAGATTGAGGAATGGGTTGAGCAATAGGTTGAGCAGAAGGTTGAGCAACGGGTTGACTTTGCTTAGCCATGATAGATTGAAGTCCTGCGCTAAAACCAGAGATCGGATTAGATGGAGCTTGTGGTGTTACTGATGTAGGAGAGTTTGGATCTTCTATACCACCGGATGGTGGAAGGCCATTATCCTTACGATACTTATCATAAGCACCCGGAGCATACACGTCTTTTACAACCGCTGCAGCTTCGTCCTTGGATTTTGCAAAATCTTCTGCCGACATACCCGGTTTGAATGGAACTAGGTTTCCGGCGGTCGCAGATAATGCGGCATTGGTAATTCTAGCACCCATGCCGGCAGACTTGTCTTGATGAATCCCCATCAATTTTGATCCATTTACTACGGCCTGGTATCTAGCTAACGCATTTCTAGCCGACTCTTTGATGGGTAACTTGTCTCCACCTGATAGAAAATATCCCGCTCCAGTTAGTTGTTGAATATCACTTGGAGTCAATGCTTGGAGCTTGTCATAAAAAATCTTAGCATTAGCTTCATAATTCTTCACATCATTATCCCTGATTCTATTTTCTTTCGCTTGGGTAATGCTCTCTTGTTGATTCAATTTGTTGACCTCACCACTCATCGAAGCCACCTGAGACATGATAGCTTTACGTTGTTCAGTAGGAGCAATTCTTAGAGCTCTTGAAATTGATTCGGCTTGTTCTGTTCCAAGTCCTGAATGCTTCACCATGTCGATTGATGCAGCTATATCACTAGCATCCATCTTCCCGGCTAGATCGTTATTATATTTCTCATTTAGAGCATTGATGTTGGCCTTAAATCCTGTATCATCTTTTCGTTGAATAGATTGACGGATAGCATCCATATATGGATTAGCGTCAAATCCTGATTTTTGAGACAGATCGTAAAGGTCGTTAGCTTTTTGAAGCATGCTGGATCCTTCACTGCCATTGTTTTTGAATTGTATCTTTCCGGGCATAATTCTAAAAATTTATTATTTTTAACGACTAGAAGGTGTTCGATTAGGAATATTCTTTCCAGATGCACCACGTGCATGTACTTGTTGGTTCGATTGAGTAGACCCTGTCACTAAAGGTTTACCAGCAACATTTTGGCGTACAAACGAATCTGCAAAAGACTCCTGATAAGACGGTGTATGGAATCCAGACTCATCAACTGGTGGAGCTTCTGCTTCATTATTGTATCCAGGTGTTGATGGAAAATAAGAACTTGAAACATCAACATTATTAGTATGTGAAGAAACAGGTGTAACGGAAGGTGCAACTGCAGCTGAAGTAGAAGTGTTAGCAGTAGTTTGGCGTGCAGTTTGATCAGGAGTCACATCTAAGCCTGCAGTCAAGTCCGGGGGGACACCTTGTCCAGATCCACCCTGTTGATTAACACGTTGCATATTCAGTGCATTTACAATGCCTTGCTGATGCAGGTTTTGATAATTCGTCATTCCTTTCTCAGCCTGATCAAGTGCCGCGTTGCGCTGCGACATTGTCATGTTCGGGTCAATCAAGTGAGACTTCACCCCTTTATAGTACTCTGCCTGGCTGGGGAACGCCTTAGCCAACGAATCAATGCCATTGATCAAAGCGTCACGCCTAGCCTCGCTGGCCTTGTTGTCTTTGTATCCCTGTACCACAGTGTCCACAGCACCAGTAGCGGCCTTTCCAAAGTCTGATACTCCCTGTGCTTGAATCTTACCAGCGTTGACGTATCCACTATAGTCGTGGATCATCTGTTGAGTGTTGATTGTATCTCCTAGCATGATTTAATAGTGTTTGATTTTCGTTTATCCGCCTGCCATTTTTGCACCAGAACCAATCATGTTACCAAAGAAATTCATGTTGGCAGCATTAGAACTAGCGTTGATCTGAGCCTGAGCAGCATTCTGACCAAACAGGTTTTGATTGTAGGCAGATGCAATATTGATACCAGTGTCAGGATTGATTAGCTGATTCTTGCTTTGTCCAAGCATGTTGGATGCAGCTGAAGTGAATTGCTGAGAACGATTGTACGCCTCGGGAGCTGCTGAAAGCAATCCTTGCAATGGTGAGTAATAATTCTGCGTGGTGTTGTACGCTTGCTGGCCAAGAGCATTGGCTTGTTGCTTTTTCTGAGTTAGGAATGCGTCACGGCTCATTGCCTCGTTGGCAAGCGATGCATTGTTGTCGATCGTGCCATGTGCTAACGCAGCTTGGCGTGCAGCTTGATCAGACATGCGCCCCTCTTGGCCAGTGAGTCCCTGAGCGTTCCCATACGCCTGCTGAGCGGCTTGCACCTGTTGCTGCATAAGCATCTGCCCTTGAGGGTTCATGCCGCCTAGAAGACCCTGTGCAGCGTCAAGGTTGCCCCCCATACCAGACAGGTTAGCACCGATACCAGAGTTAAGCTGTTGCTGAGTCTCACTCATTCCCATTCCTTGTATGTTTTGCAATCCCTGCTGGTACTGCGCGATATCAGCTAGGTTAAGCTGTCCGAACTGTGGTCGATATTGACCTTCAAGGGAGACGACACCGGGGAGACCTTTACCATAACCAGTGGTGTAGTCATTGATTGCTTTTCCAATGTCTACTGGGGGTGGAGTTGCGATTTTGGTTTTTTTACCACCAAGCATAGACGCGATTCCTCCAACCAATCCACCAGCTGCTATTCCTGTACCGATCCATGCCATATTATTTAATTGTTAATTGGGTTTGTCTCCACTGATTCAAATGTGGAAGATTCTTATCTAAAAGTTTATTTGCTCCAATGCTTAAAATATCTTCTCCTACTTCATCTGGATCTGTTTTGTCTGTAACATGGAACGTTGTCCAGACGGTATCCTCAACAGCGTAAAGCATTCTCCGAGTATTTGGTTCAGTAATGCCAGTGTGAGGTGCAGTATACACAACCCTATCCTCATTCTGTGATACTACTGCAATGCAACCCTGTGAAACCACGAAAGGATGCTGAGTCTTGTGCTCCATGCTAGTTAACAACGTGCCCTTTGGGATGAATATCTCACGAATATACATGCCTTTTGTAAAGCGATGCGTCACTGGACAGTCAACCTGATCAAGTTTTAACAACTCAACCTCCATATTATCAATGAATGCACTAGGATCAGAATCAAACTGATCTGAGCAAGACGTTGATACTGGTTGTTGATCTTGAGTCATGTTAAGCAAAGGCGACTACAGATGCTGATGTTGGATTCAAATCACCAAATGAAGAAATTCCACCTTTGAAGTGAACATTAACATAACATGCAGTGCGAGAATCGGCTGAAAACGTTGTTGCTAATCCAGAAGAGAATGACTCACCACTTACCGCGTAGGATGAACTAGGCATAGCTATCGAGAAATTAACAGCGTATGTTCCAGCAGAAACGTATACTACAGATCCGACATTGCCAGACGATTGAATGGACTGAGTGCTAAAAGTGATTCCAGTGTTCAACACCGTAGTAGCGACTGTGGTAAACGTGAATATCTTACTGGATGTCACTCCTGTAACAGTGTAAATGCCAGCAACTACACCAGTGAGAGCGTTTATAGTATTTCCAACTATCAATCCGTGATCGTTTGTGGTTGTGACTGTGGCAGTAGTAGACGAAGCAACACGTATAACCGTTGAAGTTCCACCAGCAAACGTTCCATTGTTCAACGTGTAACCAATAAATTGGACCCATGCTCTTGCACCATATAGTGGAGCTACACCAGCAGATGTCCCAAGGGGAATAGCATTGAACTTGATGCTTCCAGTACCAGAGTTTGAGATAGTCAAATCACCATTCGTTCCAGATGCGCGCGTGATCTTAGCGTCGCTTCCAGACGTCAGTGGATACGTTGAATCGAACGTGATGGTGGACGATCCACTATTAGCTGTCCGAATGGAGCCAATGGCAAGTGATGCGCTACCAGCCGTGCTATCAGTCCACACAGGATAGCCCGCTGACAGCTTAGCCGGCGTGATGTTACCATCCAGCAGCGCAGTAGTAGTCACGGCTCCAGCGCCCATCTCTGTGGCCGTAATGGTATTCACTTTGAGTGCCCCACCAACGACTGCAAGCGTTGATCCTGTGACAGCCGTTGCCAGGAAAGACGAACCACCAGCAATTGCATTTAGATTCGTGCTAGTGACAGTATTCCCATCAGCGTATATTTGACTTGTTTGTATTACTGGCATAAAAATTAATGTTGAGAGATAATGCTTCTATTTGTTAATGAACCGGCTACCTTGACTGAGATAACCTTAGGAGACCCAGCTTTACGCTTCAGCGTGACAGACCCATTATATCCTCTAACTCCACCGAGTCTAGCTCTTACGTTAGCATTGTTCGATGAAGCAAGAGCTTCACCAATAAAATCTTGAGTGTTTCCAACTAGAGAAGCATAATCTGGATCTTCTGTAGCAAATGAGACGTCCAATGAGGAATTGCCATCACTGGACAATGATTGCATCTCAATTTGAACGTCAGTGAACCTCTTGCGTCCCATGTCTTTCATGTCATAACCTCTAGTGGTAATGACAGAATCAATAGGAGTGATAGTTGCACCCGATCCTTTGAAGTCAACGGACAGAAAGTCATTTACAGAGTCAGCATCGTTCAATTTATGAATCCCACCATTGCTTGTAACCACGTAAAGCGAGCTTTTTGTGCCATTGATACCAACATGGAAGTCAATAATGTTGAAATTGTTATTTTGATACGTGTCTACTGACTCCCACCCTTGATTAAGGAAGTTGTATATCAAAATTGAGTTGTTCCCAATAGCGTCATTAGCTCCAGCCGTCGAATCAAATGGAACTGCAAGCCAATATCTATTATCAAAGTAACAAGCGACGGCACTAGATGCCAATTTTACATTGATACGATCAATATATGGCTGAATAAGCAATGAAATTGGACGTTGACCATTGCGCAGGTTGTAAAGATCAACAAATTCCAACCCAAACACACCTGAATCACTCAAGAAGAACATTTGATTGCCGTGCATGACAATGCTCTTGCGAGCCATACACCCAATTTCACCAGTAATCTCCCGAACTGTGGCATCAGTAAGAGATCCACGCGTGCCAGTGATCTTATGAATTGAATTTCTATTGAAAACGACAAGAGTGTCTTCATAGAATCCATGAAATCCTACCGTAAAGTCGGCCGTACCACCACCAATCTTAAATTCAGCATAGATTGTGTCGAACGTATTGTTGTCGAGAATATCTGAAACAACAATTTCATTTCTAGTCCCACGATCAGTGTAGACTGGAGATAAGTACGTATTACTAGGCTTGTACCAGTAAGGAACCCATAGCCTACGTTGAAAGTAGAAGCCCCATGGTGCACCAGGATTGGCAATAAAGCCAGCACCTAGGCTTTGAGGTTGTCCAAACGTTAAAAGGAAAGATGCATGATCCACCGCATTTACAAAAAACGTAAATTTTTGAGCGGTGGGAACAGATGCTATTACAAACTCATCACCAACATTCAATCCAGGGATAGTATGAGTATCAATTATCCTTATTGTATCACCAACTACTAGGTTGTGGACACCATTACCATTATCAATAATGAAATGCTGATTTGAAGGTGTTGTTAAATTTACAGAAAGGAAAGTGGCAGTTCTTGTTGGTCCATCATAAGCTGAAATTGTTTTGTATGCCTGACTGCCAACCTTAATGTCACACCCAACATAAAATCCAGTAACATTGGAAAACTTTATTCCACTATCATCCTGTGCTGGAAACACCATGGTATCATTCGCACCAGTATCAACATAAGCACCCGTTTGTAAAAGCACATTAAGAGCTTGAGTAGTACACGTAACAGTAGCCACACCTGAAGAAATAACAGCCTTAACAGTGGGTCCATCGAATACAATGGGCTGAACAATAGCACCGCATGGACTCTTAATGAACGAACTACCAGTCTTGCCGTCCCACTCCAATGGAGCTTGGCCGGGTCGCATTATCACCACCTTGTCAAAGCATTGAAGCATATGACAATCAGATGAGATATTCTCACCACTAGGAATGTCAATATCAGTTGCAGCATAAGTAGTAAGGTCAACCTTAACCACCTTTGTGTACATAGCAATCAAGATGCTATTCAGATTGCTGCTGTTACCATCAGAAAACAAACATGAACCGTAGATGTTCGATGAGGACGTATCATCCAACACAGGAGTCGTACCACTATCATCTAAAACAAATGGCAACTTCAATGGATCACCCGAAGACGTCAATGCCGCACCCTTTAGATTGGTGGCCTTCCTAGGCTTCCAATGACCATCCATCCTACCATTCTGTGACACCCGAACCTCACCAGCCTTCAACTGGTTCAACGTGTCACGCTGGTTAATGCCAACGAATCCCCTATCGCCATCCTCGGCAATAGCATCATCCTTTGGCCCTGTAAACCGATACTGTGACATTAGACAGTGTACGCCAACACAGTTCCAGATGCCAACGTGATTGACGTAAACGATCCACCAAACGCAAACCCAGCCGGCAATGTCACACCAGCCAACGACACGTTAGGACTAGCACCAGCCACCCCCAACACGTTACCAGTAATGCTGGAAATTACCGTGTCCGAAGCACACAAAATCCACCTCCACTTGCCAGCCGTAGTCCCAGCACCACTAATAGTCACAGCTCCTTGCTGACCCTGCAATTGATATGATTCACCTCGCATATGCACAATCTATGCCAACCACATCCAATATTGTCAAACAATTGCTTGATGCCACTCAACAATATCGGCTGACGTGGCCTTTAATGGGCCCACAGGCATCCTAGGACGGGCTGCAAACATCCCAGTGAACATTCGGCCAATTGGATATTTTTTGCGAGGGTTATTGACCGCTCCGCAAGTTTTCCGGCGAAACAGAGTCAACCCCCTCCCCCCCCTTCCGTGCCAAAAACCGTCATCGGTTAGGTCCCACGCGCAGGTGTTCGCGCGAACAGCGAACTCGATACGGCATTACATCCATTGTCACAAGTTGTAATATGCTAGCACACAGTCAACCGCGTATCACCTCCACCGCAATCAACGGGCTCCGGTAGCCTCCGGCCGGCCCGGCCGCGGCTCGCGTTGAACATTGTTTCGCGGAATGGCAAAGCGATTTCCCCAGGTATTTCCCCACATATTTCCCCAGATTTTCCCCGGTCCCCGCGCTTTTGGTGCTGCATCATGGACACAAAAGAGCCCCACAGGTTGATCCCATGGGGCTTTCCAGCGGAGCTGTCGATTTTTTTTGAGCCTATAAAGCGTTGCCCTTTGGTGGGTGGGGGGAGCAAGATTTAGTATTGGATTTTCAACTTCGAAATTTCGCTGTTCTCCCCGGCTTTAGGCACTGTGGGCTCGCCGTAAGATTCAAACGCTTTCCGATATTCGTAACCGTCCTCACCACGATAGGACGCAATCACAAGATTGATTTTTCGGCGATGGTCACCGGCCGGGCGGTGCTTTTCTTTTCGTCCGACGATGGCGACCAATGTAATTTTCATTTTGTTGTATTGTTGTTGAGACGGCCGGTCGGCCGCTGGGAAGATCATAGCGTACATGGTTGCTTGGTAAACACTTATTTTACATAATTAAGTTTTATTTTCCGGAACTATATCCAACCGCCTAATACTTGTTAGCTGTTAGACCAGAATCTATCGCAATCATTATTGTGGCACAATATACCCAGACGGGGGTTCGGCTCCGCCTAGGACCATCCTGGCGCAAAGTGGTGTTTTGAGGCTGATTTACCATCCTCGAAAATCCCCCATTATATTGGCGTGGAAAATAAATCATTATTTTGCGGAAATAAAGCTAGACACGGGTAACTAATCCATACTAATCTCTCCCCGTCGCCCGTGAGCGGACCAACCAACTCCAACCAACAAAAAAATGAAAACATATCGCAGAGAATACAGCCTGATCGAAGATTTCTCGGCAGCTCACGTTGACGAGTGTCACCGTCCTGTCGCACAAGCCAAGGTTGACGATCTCAATTCCGCCGCCATTAGCGACGGTTTTGCTGGCCGTAAAGAGGCCCAATACGCGGGGTGCTATGCTATTTTAAACAGTGGAGCTGGTCAAGTCGTAACCCGTTGCAACGTCAAACCCGTCTAAACAACCCAACCAAACCAAACCAAACCAAACCAAACCAACAACTACCATGATCAATACCATGACAACTACCACCAATACCATGACAATCGCCACGATCCACAATAGCTTTACTGGATATTATAGGAGGATCAGGACTGACGGCATGCCTACTGTCAGCACGATCCGAGATCACCTCAGCAAGGCTAAGGCGATCGGGTGCCGGTCCACCACCACCATCTTGATTGCTGGCACGCCATATGAGCTTGCAAATTTTGGCAATGGCGATCAGTTGGTCGCGATGTAAGTTTTACACCTAACCAAACTAAACCAAACCAAACCGCAATGACCACAAACTACCAATCCGCACTCTGTAAACTTGATATTGCAATCCGAAAATTCCTGGATGTCACCGACGGATATTTAAACATGAAAATTGGATACTGCGAATTTATGGAGGCTCGAAATAATTACGACTCAGCAATAGCAGAGTATGATATGGCGATTTCCGCGGAGTCGGAAATTTCCGGATCTTGAACAAACCAACCAAACCAAACCAAACCAAACATAACCACAAAATATGAAAATCACACTGTCAACGTCTGATGTCGCCCGCGCCCTGCAATCAGATCCCAACGCTAATTGGAGTTACGAAGGATCTTATGCACTAGCCGAACATCTTGAAGAAAGGGAATACCATATGGGTGAAGCGATGGAACTTAATAAGGCATCAATCCGGTGCGAATATTCGGAATATGGGAGCCTGATGGAGTGGGCGGAAGAATATTTTGGCAGCTACAGCGGTTTGAGATCCGAGTTCGGAGAGGAACACGATGATCAAAGCGATGATCTAGACGAAAAGATCAGGGACTTTATTTCGCAACGCGGAATGTTGTTGGAGTTTAAGGGCGGCGTGATCGTGTCAAAATTTTAAATTCCAAGGCGCAGCTCACCGCCCGGTTGCAGCAAAAAACTAAAAAACAAAATAGAACATAATGAAATACAAACTGACAGACGAATCGAGAGACACCGACGGCGTGACGCTTTACAGGATCGAAGCCCTAAGGGCGTTTGGGAATGTGATCGTCGGAGAGTTAGGGGGATGGGTGGAATCTGAAGCTAACCTATCGCACGATGGCAATGCTTGGGTATTCCGCGATGCTCGGGTATACGGCGATGCTTGGGTATCCGACAATGCTTGGGTATCCTGCGATGCTCGGGTCTACGGAAATGCTTTGGTCTACGGCAATGCTTGGGTATTCGGCGATGCTCTGGTCTCCGGCGATGCTGTGGTCTCCGGAAATGCTCGGATCTACGACAATGCTGTGGTCTCCGGAAATGCTCGGATCTACGACAATGCTGTGGTCTCCGGAAATTCTGTAGTCTCCAAGGAGTATCTAACCGCACGGTTGCAGCAAAAAATCAAAAAACAATATGAAACTAAAAGATGCCCTTGAATTGTGCGATATTCTGAAAAATGACTTGAATTGCAAATTCGCGTCGGTTTGGAAAACTGCCAACGGTTACACCGTAGAGTGCCTAATGCTGGATGGGAGGAAAATCTCAGTTTTAGAAAACAAGCAAGAACTTGTTTTTTTAGTAAATGACAAACTCGAACGAAACGTTTCATTACTTAATTAACCAAACCAAACCAACAAAAATGCATCCAATTGACAAAGCAATCACGCTATCAATCATTGCCGGAGTCGTTTCCACTCCTGTGATATTTGCCATTGCAATCCACGTCCTGCCAGCCATGGCTTGCGCCTGCCAGTGGCTTAAGGTCTAATCATCAAACAGTCAAAATTACCCTGCTTTTCTAACGGTTGGCAGGGTTTTTTTTATTTGAAACCTGACATTTTTTGGATGCTCACGAATGGATTAACCGCGCAGGAGTTTGGATTGTCAAATGTCGAGTTTGCAACACGTTGCCTATATTCTCGGTTGGCTTTATCGCGCCGTAGTTGCGCATGCCTTACGGCTACTGCGATCCGGTCGCGGAATTTAGCATGGTCATCACCCCGCAATATCGACAATTCTGAAGGTTTTTTAGCAGCCATGCCTAACTTGTGAACCTTTGCAGCTCCCCGTCAAGCAAAAGCGGAATAACACTGTCCCTTTTCCCGTTTCGCAACTTTCCAATTTTGATGCCATCATCGCAGATGAATAGCAAAGCATCGGCATCTTGTTCGATTGCCCTGCTTTCGCGGGTCTGGTTTTGCTCATTTAGTTGGGTGGCCGACAAAACCGGACAATTTAGATGTTTTGCCAATTGCTTTAATCCTCCTGATACTCTAGCAATTTCCTCTTCCCGAGTTTCATTTTTCGATCTGGTCCCGCGGATGAGCTGGATATAGTCCACTACTACCAATTTTATATCTCCGTTAGTGTCCCGTATTGCCTCGGCTTCCGCCATTATACTGTCAACTGTTTGATTCGAGCTGGCGTCAATCCACAGTTTCGATGTGGACAGTTTTGCAATGCCATTTTTAATTTTTTCGAGTTGAATTTTGGTTGCTGTCCTTGGCTGTGTGATTGCACCATAGTCAACCCGACACCCGTTAGATATTAGCCTGCCCATTACCTCGTTCGCCATCATTTCAAGGCTAAAAACCGCGGTGGCATCGCCTCGCTCGATAAAGGCATTGGCTATTTGCAGCATCAAGACTGATTTGCCTCGACTTGGTTTCCCGCCAATCACCCATAGTTCACCCGGTTTCATTCCTCCGCATGACTGATCTAATAGCTCGATTCCGGTGGAGAATCCGGGAATCTCGCCAGACTCATGCGATGCCGTAAAATGATGGATAAACGCCTTGGACGCGGAACCTGAATTGATTGATTTTGTCTTGCCTGTAATTGCCCTTGTGAGCGCCTCGAGGGTAGCTTTAGCTTCTAGTATCGACTCAGCGCTGTCAGACGCCTCAGATAGCCTCACAGACGCAGCAATAGCTATCCTACGGGCATTGCATTCCTTGAGATGCCTTGCCCACGTGTCCCAATTGGCAAAATTGACCGCGTAGTTGAAAACATCAGCAATCTCAGACGGCCCGCCAACCCGGTCGAGTACCCCAGACATCTGCAGCGTTGTTATGAATCCGACCAGATCAATCTCATCTGAATCGGGGTGCTCTGCGTGATATGCTAATATCTCAGCATGCAATGTACAGCACAGGTAAAAACAATCTGCATCCAAGCCGGCGCCTGCGGCCTTACGCACAAACCGTTTAGGCTGTTGCATAAGACACGAAAGAATGGCCTTTTCCGCCATTATCGCGGACGGTAGTGCTTTAGTTTCCGTGATCAAATTCCGTACATATCGGCGGTTTGCGGGCGTCTTGATTGTCCACCTGCTTTTTGATGGTTTCCAGACTCAAAAAGTCCTTGGTAGCCATGCAAAATTGAATTTTCAATTGCTTGAATCGCGCGGAATTCTCCAAGTTTTCCAAGCATTTTTAGTTGTTTTGATGCTGTGCTGCTGGTCAAGGTGTGCTTTTTTTCTTTACGATGTAAAACCCAGTCTGACCATGCTTTTTCAAATTCTAGCGTGGAAAATGGTAACGATGCTTTGGCCGGATTGTCCTTGGGTTTATTTGTTTCCTTGATCTTTGGCTTGTCCACATGGGTTACTTTATCAACTTGGTAATCATCAAACTCGATTGGTTGAGTTGCAGCGTAAAGATTGAGTACCATATCGTTCAAAAACCATCCTATCGTTTTAGAACTGTCTTTGACCAGCCAGTCCAATCCTTCCCAAAATTTGGCCGTTCCGCTGATCCTACGGCCAAATACAAATTCATCCGATTTCTTGTGCGGGCGGCCGCGTTTTGGCCTGTTTTCCTGTGTGTTATCCTGTGTGTTTTGTTCGTTTTTCATGCTTTTTTGTTGTTTTTGTGATGTGCCCGACTAGGGCGGGAAAGATTTATCGGATATTTGTGATTTTGTCACCAAAACAATCCTCGTGTTGGTTTTCTAATTTGATGCCAAAAAGGACGGCCAAAATTGGAGCGTGAGAATCGGCGTAGTGGTCACGGTAAACCACTCGCTCAACACCGTGAGCCGCCAGGTTTTTGAAACACTCAGTGCAAGGCATTGTCGTTATGTATACGGTTTCAACCTCTCCAATTTTGCACTTGGCAAGCAGGTTTATCTCTGCGTGGATCATATAGCGTTGGCGGTGATCTCGGTCTGCCATCACCGCGTCTGGTATCGTAATGCCCGCCGGCAGCCCATTATAGCCCATACTCACTATCCTGTTGCTTGCGTCAAAGCCCACGGCTCCGACCTTCCGGAATGGATCCTCACTACGCTTTGCGGCCACCTCAGCCAGCTCCATGCCATACTCGTCAAATGATATTCTCACTGAGAATCCTCCAATTCCGATGCTACAAATCCTTTGATTAAAACCATGTAGTTTATGATGTCCTCGCAGGAGTCTACAAATGATTCATTTTGCACCTCTAGGCTTCCCTTGGTGGCAAACGTATTGATGCGTTCGATTTTATCCATCACCCTCATCAGAATCCCATGGATTGGAGAAATCCCCAAGATCTGGGAACTCCTAAAGTTTTTGTACGGGTCATCTCCATGGCAGTAATCTGCATTCTTTGCTTTCAAAATCAATTGGCATCTGCCAAACGTATTGGACTGAAGTGTAAGCAATTCGTCTCGTTTTTGTGTGTTTGTTTCCATGTTATTTGTATGTTCTTTTGCCATATTCGGCTATTAGTAAAGCATCTGCAATAGCATGCGTTACTTTGATGCTTGGGAACAGTTCCTGTGCTTTGTTCTTGGTCACGTTCTTGTCTCCTTTACTCATGCACTGCATGTATTTCTGCCATGCCTGTGGCCTAACTCGGTCAAAGGCAATCTCGTTGGATGCTAAAGCCATTTCCAAATGCCCGAAACCATTCCCAAACGTGAATGCTGAAACGACTCCCATCTGTGGACTGCTATTAACCTGTTCAAGAAATGCGAAAAAATCCTCGTGGTCATTGCTGGAAATGCTATATAATAGTTCATATAGGTCCCTCAGGTTTCTTGGTGTTTTCTCCACGCACACATCATTACCACATATCCACGCAATCGCTCCATTAGCTCCAGGGTCAATGCCGATGAATGTCATGGCATCTCCTTCCAGCTTTTGATTTTAAGCTTAGATGCTAACTCAAGACATGCTTGTTCCTCTGTGCTGGAAAATGCTGTGTGTGTCGATCCTGAACGATAAGCGGCATATCCTTTCTTGGTATCCACACAATATATGTTTCTTTTCTTCATCCATTTTAGTCTTGGTGAGAGTGTTTGCATTGATTCAAATAGTTGGTCGATCATGTTATTGGTCGTATTTATTGTTAAACCAGTGGATACTTCTTACCGTCAATCTAAACGATCTTGGCATTGCGATATGCAGATAGTTCTTTACGTTTATTGAATTCTTTTTCTGTAAGATGTTTATCATTCAAAAACCACTCCTTGGATCCATCAGCCCATTCAATCGCTGGACCATCTTCACGATGCAATTTACCATTCAAATACCATTCCCTGGATCCATCGTCATATTCAATTGCAGGACCATCTACACGATGCAACGTGGTCATTTCTTTATCGGCATGGTAATACGTATTACCTTCTTCATTGATTTCAATATATTGTGCTTTCATGTGATTGTTTTAATTTAATTTGGAGTTGATAGGGTCGCGGCTGGACATCAGCGTTGTCATCGAATCGAATAATTCTTTGCTTTCATTGTTGTCCATTGTATTGATTTTTAGTGATCTTGATTTTATACCTTTGTTTGTTTTGAGTCAGTTTCATGCCAGTAATGACTGACTCCTTTTTCCCATCGGCGCATGAAAGAATCCTCCCCGTCGTCGCCGCTTACGAGCCAGTCCACCCGTTGTGCCATTGCCGCCGCCTTTCTTAATGTGTGTGCTGCCACTATGAATTTATCCATGATTTCTTGTGGATAGTTTTTTCCAATAGGTGTTCCATATTCATCAATTGACTGGTTGTCGTTTGATTCAATTAGATGGTCAATCTCTACTGCTATGTCTTCGATTCTATATTGCTGGTATTGAAAGTGTCCTCCGCTCATATTTTATGTTGGTTTGTCGTTATTCTGATTTCCGTCAAATAAAATCACGTCTTTTAGTGGTTTAAGCGTGCATTCATTCCCATCAGCAAGATGAAGATTTAGCATGATTGTTTTTTCAATCGCTTTCTCGAGCTCCAAGACTCTATTTTCAAACTCACTAAAGGTTACTTGCATACCCATTAATTGAGAAAAATAAGAATCTGAATGTAATTGCTCCCTGTTCAGTTCGAGTTCGAGTCTTCGCGCAAATGATGCGTTTACAATCTCATCATCTTCACCTAAGTTTATTACTGCTACGTCAGTTCTAGGCGTGTCATACGTGTTGTTACATTCATCTTCTGACATAATCTTTATTTTTGATTTGTTTTTCATGGATTGAGTATTATTTACAACTAACTTTCCGAATATAAAATCATAATTTATTGAGTATTTCTCACTATTCGATTTTCTATGTATTGGTATTTCCCAGCTATATTAGATGAAGATTGACGGCTCATCTTGTTTTTTCGTTGAACTAGTACCAACACTGCGAATGTATTTTAACACCTTTTCCATGTCCGGTGTAATCATGATTCGTTTTGGAACAGTATAAACCACATCAGGATTTTTTGAATTGATCTTTCTTTTTTTAATTGCAGCAGCAAAAGATCCTAGTGTGCTAGATTTCATAGTGAGCAAAGAAAGCAAACGATTGCGATGATTGATGCAATTGACGGGATTCCAAATACAATAATGCTACACAGCATATGCGCTACACTGTGATCATGTTCCTCATTAATTGCCTGCATTAGTTTGATGTCCGCAGATGGATTGTTTCCAAAGCAAGGAACTTTCTCCCTGTAGTTAATGTTAATAGTTTCGTCGTTTAGTGTGTTCATTTATTTGCTGGTATTGTTGTTGTTGTTGTTAACCGCTTGCTTGCGGCGGGCGAAGAAAAACACGCGCTGGATCGTGGCGCAACACTTTTCTTCGATAAAAATAAAAATACTTTTTAGAGTTGATTTGCAACGACTTATGAGTGCGTTATGCCTTGCCATGACGGAGCATGGCGCGGTGGAAGTGTTCGGTTGCGGATTTCAACGATGAATCAATCGGATGCTCCTCATTCCATCCGCGAATCTGTAGCTCCATCAGATACGACCATCCGGGGTTGTCGAGGGCAATTCGGCGCAGCGTGTGGATGGCTCGGCGGTACACCCACCAATCCCACTTGCGCAGCATCCGCCCGCTAAATTCGGCATAACAAATCGTCGCATCCGACCCGCTTTCTGGGGCTTGTTTGATTGGTGGGGATTTACTCATTTGGTTGTATGTTTGGTGTGTTTTCGCCGGCGGTCGGATGGCCTTTTGCGTTCGTCATAAATAAATCACAGTGATTCGTCTTCTCGACGTCGCGCCACGCTTTTGGAGAGTCATCATTGGTACAGCGCAGTTTGTCGTATCGAGTATTAAGGGGAATTGACCATAGACAATACGCGCATTGGTCGCGCTGTACATCGACACGTTCGGATTTAATATCCACCAATGTGTTTTGATTTCGGAAGATTGATTCATAATTCACAGAATATGATTCATTGTTAACTTTCCTTGGCGTGGATCCTTTTCCTGCCATATTATTCGAAGATTGAAGGTTGATCTTGTTGGTTTGTTGTTTTATTTTTTCTCGACCTCAGATCAGACTTGTCGGCAATGTTTACCTCCCGGTCCCAATCTGAAAATTTAAATCTTGCCGGCAGATTCTTTTGCTCATATCTATAGTCCATGCTGTTTTTCATAAGCCAAAAATGGCACGCACGCTTCACGTCAAGAAAAGTATCTTGCTCGGTTTGTGCATGATGTGATGGCTGTTCCATTCGGTTATTGTCTAATTAGTTTGTACTTCTTACCGTCAATATCAACAATCGTACCATCGCAACATGCAGATTGCTTTTGACGTTGATTGAATTCTTCTTCTGTGATACGTTGTCCATTCAAATACCATTCCTTCATTCCACCTGGACATTCTATTGCCGGACCATCTACACGATGCAGTTTGCCATTCAAATTCCATGACTTGTATCCGCTAGCCCATTCAATCGCTGGACCATCTACACGATGCGGTTCACCATTCAAATACCATTCCTCAGATCCATCGTCATATTCAATTGCAGGACCATCTACACGATGCGACGTGGTCATTTCTTTGTCGGAATAGTAAAACGCACTACCACGTTCATCTATTTTAATATATTGAATTTGCATGTGTTTGTTTCATTCTGTTGGGAAGAAGGTGGGGGTATTTCTACCCCCACCCATGTTCAATATATCAAAACGGAATGTCGTCCTGTTCTGCAATCTCCTGACGCGCGGGAACGGTGGGTTTCGACTCGTTGCCAAGTTGAACCTTCAGGCTCAGGAATGGCTTGCCACCCGCTTTTGGTGATTTAATCCAAGCTGACAGCTTGTATTCTTTTCCAGCCACGTCCAACTTTCCGGTGTAGTCCGGTCGCTTTTCATTATCTCCCTTATCGTTTTTGAATAGGGCTCCGATGTTAGTATTGTCGTATTCGCTCATATGTTTGTTTGTTATAGAATTTCTAGGCTCACGGTCTTACAATTGTATTCAATCCACATTCCAAGTAGGGAAATCATATCATCTTTCGTTTTTGGAATGCTAATGTTGCGCTCTTGCAACAACTCGACTAATTTCTTTTTTGATATATTCTCAAGCTCCGCGTAAAAGTTCGGATCTCTAACTTTGAATGATGTCTTAATTGGCGACAACGCTTTGCTTTTATTTACGGTTTTTCTCATGTTTTTTAAGTTATACAATTTCAACGTTGACTGTTTTGCAATTGCATTCAATCCAAATCCCAAGAGTGTTGATCATATCATCTTTTAATTTTTGAATTGGTAGGTCACGCTCCCTCAGCAACTCCTTCAAATCTCGTGATGTAATGACTTCGATTGCTGAGTAGACATCTAATTCTTCAACCTTGAAGGTTGACCGGATAGGAGCGTATGCTTTGTTTTTTGTTACTATTTTCATGTTATTTGTTTTCATGTTGTTTGTTTTTTGCAGATTGTTTATTTGTTGATCCAGTTTGGAACATTGACTACTTGCGTTCCACAGATGCGCTTTTTCCAGTTAGACTCTTCGATGCACCTTTCATAAGCTATGAGTGCCTGCACGTATCCGGGTGATTTGAAGCTACCGAATCGTCCAAGGTCAAGGAATTCCTTTGATAGTTTTACGAAAGCAGTCTCATGGGGTCTGGAAGTCTCGACAAAGGCAAACACGAATTGGTCCCTAGTTTCTCCGGTTGCAGCATTCCAAAGATCCAGATATAACGCCGCCTGCCAGTGATATCCACGATTAAGGATTGTTTTTTGTAGATCATATAATGATTCAATGTTCGCTGTTGTCTTTATGTCGTACAGTGTTTTATCGTCGTGCGGTACAATGTCAATCATCCCCTTGACCAGTGTGTTTCCAATTTTTCCAAATACTGCAACTTCAGCTGAGTATTCTCCAATTTTCGGCATTTCCGAATCATTCATGACGAAAGCCGCGGTTTCCATTGCTCTAAAAAATTCCTCTTCTTTCAGAATGGTGATGCCATTGGCCTCAGCGTCTTTTTTATACTCCTGTGACTCTTTTGTACGCCATGAATCAAACGGGCTGCACGCATAATCTTTGCGAAATGCTTCGGGAGTAAGAGCAGCACTATGAACTGCGCTGCCAAACTCCATGGCCGGAGTGATTTGTTTCACTTCATATCCATGGAACCACTTGTAAGGAGATTTAAAGAATTCCCACAGCATCGACTTGGAAACCGGATGTTTTAACGATGATGGTGTGGCTGTGAGCGCATAGTAGTCAGCACCCATATTTTCCACGATTCCAGTTTTTATTTCAATCATGGTCGTGTATTATTGGTTATTTTTTGCTGCCTTTGCATCGAGAGCCGCGTGTGCACGTGCGATCTTCACCACAGTGATTTCTGCAATGCTTTTAACTCCCAGATGTTTGGCAAATGCTTCTTCGTCCACAGCCAGAGTTTCCATGCGTTCCCGTATGGTGGCTATATCCTCCGATGTTGCCACCTGAGACTGCACTGGGTTGACCGGGCGGCTGTGGATTGCGGATTGTCCGTCGTCATCCTCTTGGGCCACTCCTGCCATACTAGCAAGCGAGTAACGGCGGAGGTAGGTCGTTGCAGCCCCAACCCCTTGCGCGTCGCTCTTCTGAGGCACACAGGACGCCACAGCGGTTATGTATCCACCTCCCGAATGACCCAGCACCGTAGTGACGCTCACCATGGAGCCATCAAACGATGGGTTTTGGATAATGGATAAGCCAAAGCTCGAGAACACTGGGCGAACCGTGTTTAGAACCTCGGCAAGGTCAGCATAGCGATTCTTAAAGTGCGGGTTGACTGATCCTTTCGTGGCATTCTCGACTGCGAATTGGGCATGGGCCAATGCGGTGAATAATTCTGGTGTGGCGTGGTCTAGTTTCATTGTTGTTGTTGTTGTTGTCCGCTTGCTTGCGGCGGGCGAAGAAAAACATGCGCTGGAAGGTAAAGCAACACTTTTCTTTAATAAAAGTGAAATGTTTTTTAGCGTTGATTTGCAACGACTTATGAATGCGTTTTTTATCCCATCTTGACTTTTTCGACTCTAACTCGCATGAATGCTGGTAGCAGGAACGGGTTAAATCCGGTAATGCGTAGTGTGTCTATTGTTTCGTGTGGATGGGGGGGGAGGTGTTGTTGCCTCCCCCCCAAAACACAAAATCGTCCATCCAAGCAAATTAGATGTTGCTTTTTTTGATTTGTGATCCGATTGTCCCCGCGACGCGCTTCGCGATCGGTACTCTGAGAGTCTGACTTGAAGGAGGCCGAGGCTGGCAAAGCGCGTTATACAGTCACCTAACCAGTGGGTAGCTGCTCTATATCAAACGTGTCAGGAGGAACGCTAAAACGGCTGTACCTGATTCAACTGGGATTTATGGGTCTCCCCTTTGAAAATACTACGAGGGGAGTTAATGAGTCTGAATGACCTGTTTGTTTGATGCCTTTTACAGTGACACCCCAAGGCTAGAATAGGTTCCATATCAATGGTGTGTTTGTGTTTGTCCGATTTCGAAGTGAAAGGATATTCCAGATACAATTTCCCTTGCTTGGGTGAATTGTGTCTGGAATGAACCGAAATTCAAGTGAAAGCATTTAAGATAAGAGAGAAGAGAGTAAATAGAAAAAAACTCCCGAGCGCAGCGAAACGAGCGAACGCGAGTGACTGAGCGAATGCGAATCTTCCTATTGAGGATAGCTATGAATAATTTCAAGCATTATTCTTCAGAATAAATACTTATCTTGAATAATAAATATTTCTGTGAATTATGTTGACGTTTTATGACGATTGCGTAATTTAACCGCGAAACAATAAGACTCCAAAGAATCCCCAGGATGATTGATACCCTACAACTTGAACTGCAACTTGACGAAGCCGCAGAAGGAGGTTGCCAGCATGCCATTGTTCATCCTCTTCGTGTCCTGGTTGCTTGCGAGTATTCGGGGACAGTCAGAGACGCTTTTGCATCCCGTGGGCATGATGCCATGTCCTGTGACATCCTGCCAACGGATAGCCCCGGAAAGCACTATCAAGGCGACGTTCGAGACGTGTTGGACGATGGATGGGATCTGATGATATGCCACCCTCCATGCACCTACCTGAGCGTGTCGGGAATCCACTGGAACAACCGTGGGAGAGGATGGACAGAAACCGAAAATGCGCTGGAATTCGTGCGCTTGCTGATGGGCGCGAACATCCCGAAAATCGCTCTGGAAAACCCGGTGTCGATCATATCCAGCCGCATCCGTAAGCCGGACCAGATAATCCAGCCAAACCAGTTCGGACACGATGCCAGCAAGTCAACGTGTCTGTGGCTGAAAAATTTACCGAAGCTGCAAGCAACGGAATCCGTGCCTCCCCGGATTGTCAATGGCAAGCCCCGGTGGGAAAACCAGACCGATGGGGGGCAAAACAAACTCGCTCCCAGTGATTACCGCTGGAAGCTCAGATCAACCACATACCAAGGAATCGCGCACGCGATGGCAACATGCTGGACCTGACCGAATATCAACAAATCATTGACACGGCACCCTTCACGCTCGAAATCACGCAGGATGCGGCCGGCGGCCGACGGCCGGCACCGTCTTGTTGTGGGTCTTTGGATCTGCGGCTTGGCGACTGCATGGAGGGAATGAAAACCTTCCCCGATAGTCACTTCGATCTGGCGATTGTAGATCCTCCCTACGGTGCGGGCGACACAATCTTCGACACGTCAAAAGTAGTGGCGAACAAGACGACAAAACACGCACCAAAACCGTGGAATAATGCCGTCCCTGATGCTGCCTACTGGGCTGAACTCTTCAGGGTGTCGAAGCATGTGATCGCGTGGGGTGGAAACTACTTCTCGCCACACCTTCCGCCATCCAGGGGCTGGATCGTGTGGGATAAGAAATACCAAGGGATGCACAGCTTCGCCTTGGCGGAACTGGCATTCAGCACGTTTGACAGAAATGCCGAAATGTTCTCTTGGCGAAAGCCCGAAGCAAAAGAACATCCATGCCAGAAACCCGTGGCTCTTTACCGATGGCTGCTGGACACCTGTGCGAAGGATGGGCAGCGCATCCTCGATACACACCTCGGCAGCGGCTCCCACGCTATCGCTGCCCACTACGCCGGCGTCCACCTCACGGCCTACGAAATTGACCCCGACTACTTCCACGCGGAAAAAGCCCGCATCGCTCGGGAAACGTCGCAAACGGAACTCTTCTCTCCCCAGAACAGTGTTATTAAACTACCCACCGCCTCAATACATTGAGGCCGCACGCCGGCGTGTATCCGAATAACGCTAAAGTGCTTCCAGTTAAAATCTAAGCTGGAGAAAACAAAAGCTGGTGAGATCCTGCGACCAAGACCTTTCGCTTCGACATGGTTTGGAGTTGCACCATTTTTTGTAGTTTATGCCTGGCCGTTGACCTAGTAATAAGGATTCCTTTGGATTTATTGTACGTTACAAAGTCGACAATCGAAAATTCATCGTCACGCTTTTCTGACTTCTGCATGCTTACAAACGCTTTTTCCAGGCTTTGCAATGCTGATTTTGTGCTCATGTTTGTTCTATTAAAATAATTAAATAATCCCAAGAGGTGAAATATAGTCTCCATCCTCCTTCACCACGTTCCAGAATTGCCATTTTCCAGTCTTGGTATTGACGTAGCCATATCCCCAACCGTTCCGCCATCCTAGTCTATTAGGATAACGGTCAGCGTACACCATTGACTCAATGTCAGCCATGCAAGGAAGCGAGAATGATTTGCCACCGTCGATGTGCTTTGCTGCGTAAGTCTCTGGAGCATGGACGTGGCCAAACAAGCAAGATCCGAACCTGTCAAAATGAGCTTTAGCCGAGTTCTGGCCGGCGAGAAATCCGTGAATAAATTTTGGTCCACCTTCAGGAAGCTGCAAGTAGCTGTTCACGTTGTATTTTGCTACCTTGATCTTGCGCTTCTTAAATTCTCTCTCAGCGCATCGCACAAGCTCTTGACATGCCTCACGCATGATTCCGGTTGCGGAGGCTACAGCGCTATCCCACAGCCTCGAATCGTGGTTTCCTAGCGCAAGGTAGTCAAAACCAATGTCTAAAAACTCAATTCCATCATTGTAGTCATCAGAAATACCAAGTTGTCTATCAGTGTCAGATGCTCCTTTGCGAATCGACGTAAAATCCCACAGATCTCCAAGGTGGATGGTATAGTGTGGCTTAAAGTCATTCTTAAACTTAGTGAATTTCCTAACAGCATCCTTGTTTGCGACATTTCCATGATTGTCTGCGCAAACTAGAAATTTCTTGTAGGTCATCTTGTGTAATTTGTGCGAACGATGAAACCAATTTGATCACCACGATGCAACATCACCACGCGTGGTGAATCAACCGCTGAATCGAATGCGTGAGCGAATTAAGCTGAGTTTGCGCACCTTACAGTAAACGCCATCACCTTCCCGGTCGCCACCACCATTCGTGTTTCCCTCAACCGTAGGAACCATGCCATGTTCATCTGGAGGGCCAGTGGCAATCCCGATGTGGGAGAAGGTATACACAATCACGTCGCCACGCTTAATGTCACCATCCACAGGCTTTTTGAGCATCACTGTTCGGTCAACCGACTTGCACCAACGTTCGAAGTCCCATGCCCCAGCCGTCTCAGGCCTTGGAAACGTCACAGCACGCCCTGCAATTGCTTGCTTGATCACCCAGCACACAAATGCGGCGCACCAAGACCAAGCCCCTGTAGGAAGCCACGTAGCGCGTTGATACTTCTCCACGGCCGGGCCTCCATTGTCTCCAACCTCTTTCTGTCCAGCCTGCGACTCGGCAATGCTAGCAATAGATTCAGCAAGTGTCATAATTTTCTTAATATTCGATAAATTGATAAGCAAGCAACAAGCAAACCGCCAATCAACGAGGCAACCCTAAGATTGTATTCCAACTGTTCCTGGTAGCTGGTAATCAAACCAAAGGATGTTGCAGTAATCCCAACAATCGCATCGAAGATTGCGAAGTGCCTCACTTAATTACATCTTCCGTGTGATAACCAAGCAATGCAATCACGACTGGAAACAACCATGTCTTCCAATCAGTAAAAGAAGCTCCGTTTTGAACTGAACTCTGGAACGCGAACGCTCCTGCACTAAGCAGACCTAGAATTGTAGTTTTCATATTTTATTTTTTAGATTTTGCGACCTTCAATTTGCCCGAGTGTAACTCACTCTTGAGCTTCTTTTGTTGAGAACCCGTCAGAGGGCTTCCCTTGGATAGTAGATAACCGACCTGCGCCCGACTTTTAGTTTTGGAAGCCGGCATCAGCACTTACCTTTCTTCTTAGGCTTGATTGCAATTACAATAGCAATCTTCATTGGCTTCTTGGATGGCTTTTTCATTAACACTTACCTTTCTTTCCACCTTTTCCATACTCGCCCTTTTCCTCGCCCTTTCCCATCATCTTTTTATGCTGGGTCATGGACATTTTAGGCATGGCCTTTGACGGCGCGGATTTACTAGTTTTTGTTTTCGTTTTCATAGAATTATATTAAGACCAGAAAGTATTTGGAACGTTAGGATTGAATTCAGGACGAGGTAGGAGAATCTCGCTTCCATCAGCATCATCAATTGTCGTCATATTAGAACTCCAGAAGATAAATTCATCTCCACCACTAGGAATAGGAATTCCAACCAAGTCTCGAAACAATACCCAGTAATCGAGTCCATTGTGTTCTCCAATATCGCACAATGCATAAGTATGTGATGCCAATGCATAACTAATCACTCCATCAACCTCTGAAGCAAAACCATTGGCCATTCCGAATTGTTCAGCAACATCTTTAGAAGGGAATTTTAATAAATAATCAATCATAATTTGGAAACATTTTGCAACATGGAGTCAGTCACTTTCTTCTTGTAAATAGCAATATCAGAAATGCAACCATTCCAAGGAAACGTCAAACCTAGCATTCCTCCAATTTGCATATTTGTCAATGTCGCGACACTATTAGTAACCGTCTGACTTGATACTGTTCCAGCGTTATTAGACCGACTTGCTTGTGTTGCATTATACGATACACCAATCCTAAACAACGAACCATTATTGAACAATAGTGGAGAAATCTGAGTTGAAGAAGGTCTGCTTTGACAGTATACACCAGGTCCAGATTCATCAAAGAATACTAAAAACCCCTCACTAGATGTTCCATCATTTATTCCAAGCAATCCTAGGTTCGACCCAACATTGAATTCCCTTGAAGCTCCTACAACAAATGTCCCTTCCGATTGATTGTAGAAACTGCTGAAACTCGCACTACTGATAGTGCATACGTCAACGGACCTCACCACTATAGAAGTGCTAGTAGGAATATAACTAGTGGCTCCAGCACCAGCCTCTGTTTGAGCACCATAGATAAGAAGCGTCCTGCTTGTATTAGTTACGTATGCTTCGTTCCTAGTAGATCCAGATGCAGCAACTATTCCTAATTGGAACTTGCTGTCAGTAGGTGATGCCACACTGTTTGAAGTTGCTGAAATTCGATACCATCCATCTCGATAGGACTTAATTGACGATGATGTAATTCCTGATCCTATAGTTCCAACTACACCATTTAGAATATCAAAATTCACATACGCTGAACTTCCGAATCCTCCGGTTGAAAATGCCAATTGTACGTATTGAATAGCTGGTGAACCAGTCTGAATACTAACCCATATACTCATAGTATAAGGTTTGCTTGCTACCGGAGTGAAAAAATATGCAGCTTGATAAATTGAACGCGAAAGACTAATTAAGCTTGTTGATTCCTCAATAAGACTAGCTGATTCAATTGAACCATCTGGTCCTGTATATACTGCATCTGAAACGTCGATAGAGCTAGATACCCAGTCAAAAGCTGAAGCGAAGTAACCGTTACTAACCTTGGTAAGATTTGTTCTTTGTTCCTCAATCAAAAGCCCCTTGCATGAATATGGAGATACAGAATCATGCTCAAATCTGGGTGAATTGATAGCATTACTAACCACATATCCGAATTCGTTAATACATGTTCCTGTAGAAGCTCTAGTAAATACCGGAGTAGGTCCTTTGCGAGCCGTTAGCGATGCGTCATCTGCAAACCTCAAATTTAGAGATAACTTGTTTGTATTCAAAGAACCACCACTAATAAGAGAACTTGAAAGTACTAACGCGTTTGACATTATCGAAGTTGGTAGTTTGAGTTAGTGCAAATCTTGGTTCCAAGCACACCAGAAGTGCGTTGCTGGTCAACGCGAAACAATTCCTCTTGAAGAAACATTTGAGCCTCTTGATCAGCTACTGCAGACTTCTCTTGTTGTCCTTCAGAGCGAAGGTAGTCAGCATACGTTGCGTGAGCAATATACTGAAACCATTCGGCAGGAATCTCTGTAGTATCTCCAGAATCTCCACCATATTGGGAAGATCCTGATTGAGCAGAGTCGGTCTTTTTATATGTAACAAATACTGAAGTAGGACTTAAAGATCCAGATATTAGGCTAGCACCTTCGGATCCAACATGATAGTCGAATTCTTGCGCCCCCACGTTAGCGTACGGACGCGTCCTGTGCAGCCTGACAAAAGTATCAATAGTTGGTAGCAAGCCGGCAGAGTCAACGTATGGCACCAAGGTGATGCCTGTTACTGAATCAGTTATTGCTGTACGAGACTCACCAACAACTACAAACCTCGGCCAGAAGTTGCTTGTTCGATACGCATTGAAGGCATGCCGATTGATAATGGCCTTAATCCTAGGGATTTCAACAGGAGCAAATACAACGCCACACAGGGCTTGTATCAAGGCAAGTAGCTGTGTGTAAGGTCGAGTTGGCATTAGTAGTTATTGCAAGCCATCGAAGGCTCCATCTTTCTAAAGTCTCTAATAAAACCGGGGTCATTCCAGCAATCATTTCCGTACTTCTCTCGAATCAAGAAGAACTCATGACTTGGAACACTGGCAATCATCTTGCCTAATCCGAGCATAGACTTGTGACCGCGAGCCTCGAAGGCTTCAGCAGCACAATCTTTCTCTCTAAGTTTTTGCTGAGTTTCCATCAGCATTCTTCCACTACACAGCTCATTGATTAGAGCGTGGTTCATTGCAGCGTCAGATAGTACCATAAGGTGTAAAAGAAAGAGCAGGTGGGGGATGGAACCCCACCCACTCAATTATACATTAGGCGTTAAGGAAGCGACCGATGTCAGTAATACGGAAGCCAACTAGCAACTCACCAGTAACCTCGGTTGAAGTAGGAACAGCCGTCAGCTTAAGGTAGATCGGAACCACCGTGGCACTCAACGACACAGGAAGCGAACCAGCTTTAATCGTGCTAGCCGTAGCTTGTGAATACGATGCCCCAGGAGCCAGCACAAAGGCCGAGCCAGTATTAGCCACTGGAGTGAATGCGGCAGGAGTGCCACCAATCGCAGCAGCAGCAATCAGGGTGTCAGCAGTTCCCGAGTTGGTACCAACACTTGCGCTGATCGCCGTGCTATTGGTGAACATCGTAGGACGAGCAAGAACAGCAAGATCCAGACCACCATGAATAGGGATGGAAGTGATCTTATACGTGCCAGCAAGCAAGGCCACGCTGTTGTAGATCATGTCTTGATACGTCAAGCGGATCACGTCCGTGAACGGATTTTTTTCGTTATTGGATAGGATAGCCATATAATTATTTTGTTTTTTGTTTTGAATTAAGCAGTGTAAGCGATTTTTCCGTGAGCACCCGGATGTTTGCAAACCAGCGTGCCAGTCATGTCAACATAACCACGTGCGCCGCCACCTTGGTTCTCAAGGCGAGTAGCACCCATTGGAATAAGAGTGTTGAATTGCAGATACGATGGGTTGATCAGATAACCACGAGCAAACGTAGCCATACAGTCAGGATTTCCATTGATCACCTTCACGACTCCGAAGTCGGAATCATAAAGTTGAACGGAATGTGTTACCTTCTTGCTCTCTGCAATCTGTTGAACATTGTACACCGCTTCAGAAGCAGCGGAGCCACTGGAACGGGTGAAGTTACTAACGAGCTTGCGAAGCGCCACGTTGGCAACCAAGGTCAGCGAGTTGGCTTGGCCATTCACCGAGAAGATCGAGGCGATCAGGTCGTTGAAGGTTGTTTCAGTCAGACCGCTGGCAGTAATGCTAGCCGCAGGAGTACGATACGCCACAGGAACGTCAGAAGGGCCAGTAGAGTCAAGCCACGCACCAAGACCACGGAGCGCATATGGAGTACCAGCACCGTCTTCGGACGAGCGAGCATTGTCGGAACAGATTGTCTTTTCAACGTCACGCTTCATTTCACGCATCGACTTAGCTTCAGCCTGCGCAACATTGGCTGGACCAACGCTGGTGACAGCTTCTTGCAAGTTTGACACGAGGAAGTCGCGGCGGAAGATCTGAACGTAGTTACCAAGACGGGCACGATCAGCAAACTTATCCGAAAACGAGTTAACATCTGTTCCTTCCGAGATACCAGCAGTCACAGGAGCCGCTAGCTTGTCAGCAGTCCACTCAGTGAACGTCGACTTAGCCACGCCCTTAGCGCAAAGCGAAAGCAGTGGTGTTTCTTCAGGGGCGAGTAGGGTGAGCTCATTGCTGAGGTCCTCACGGTTTCCAATAGCAGCTCCAGTCGTAGACCGACCAGTAGGGGCATTTGGACTATAGGTGTTTGAGATAGGCATATTTTTAGTTTATTTGATTTAGAAATTATTTATACTGAGCGATTCGAGCCGAGATCCAATCATCTACAGAATGAGATTGTTCAAACTTGTTGTACGCTTCGGCATCCTTTCTTGGTCTCACCGAACCATTGCGAGTAGCACTAGAGCTACTTGGATTTGAAGACGGATTTACCTTCAATTTACTTCCAAGTCTAGATGCGTTAGCCAATGATTTAGTCTTACCGAAAATGGAGCTTGCGGCGTGAGCTAGAAGATATTCTAACTGCGCACCAAGTTCTGGAATCTTATCCTTTACCTGTTGAACGATAGGGTCATTCATCATTGCATTGAAACGAGCACCAACCTCAGACTTTGCATCTGAAATATCTGGAATCTCTTTTCTTGCAGCAGCTCCATAGTGTTCTGCCATCTGAGAAAGCTTTCCGATCTTTTGGATCTTTTGCTCCTGTGCCGGCAAATACTTTGTAATGCCATCACGGGCATTCCTGTTTGCTTTGCGGATTTCCGCCTTGGTGAACTCTCGATCACCCACTGTGATAATATCACTTGGTGCGTAGTCTTCGTGATCCTCTAGGATTGTGTCCGTGTCTTCTAGGACTTGTTCAAGTTCCTTACGCTTTGATTGGATTTCAGTTACTTCACTAAGGCCGCGGAATGGATTGTCAGAGTCAGGGACTTCCCGAATGGGCTTGGAAGTCTCCTGAGATTGCAAACGATCCTCAAGTGCTTTCTTTTGTGCTGTAAGTTCACCGAAGCGTTGCAGCAATCGGCTCCTTCCGTTCTTAGCAAGGAGTTGAATTTGTTCCGTCGTAAGACTAAGCAAATCTAGCTCTGCTTCAGATTCACCAGAATCATCATCCTCAGAATCCTCAACAACATCGTCGTGTTCCTGTTCATCAGGTTGTTCAACAATGTCTTGAGTATCCTCAGACTCTTCTTCCGGGTCCTCTTGATTTGACGAGTTTACCACTCTTTGAGCGATGTACTCTTCAACTGATATATTCGACACTGGTTCTTGGCCCCCAGCGATGGGCGATGATTCAATACTCATGTTTATGGACGCTCATAACGCTAAGCGGTGCGATGCCTGATAAGTGATACAATGCAATCACAATGTCAATACAATATATTTCACAGGATGGCCATTTTTAGCACTTCGTCTAGTGTGGCAATAGATCCGGCCAGCTTCATGACGTCATTTGGGTTTTCTGCTTGGCGTAATTGTGAGATGAATGCGTCTTTTTCTTCAGCAATAAACTCCATAAATACAGAGAACTCCTGATTATCTTGCAATATATTGATTGCTTCTGCGAGTGTAGGGCGTGGTAACATATTATTTGACTGATTTAGATCCTTGGCAGTGCCATTTCTTACGTGATAGGTTGTTTGGTGAGTTAGGATCTGACTTCCAATCACCCTTGATTCCAGCAGATCGAGCGCAATAAGAGTCTCCTTTGGCTGTTCCGGGAAGAATACGATCCTTCCCGTCATTCGCCTTGCCGACTTGACCGTACTTCACGGTTTTCTTGCGGCCCGTATCTGGATTTATGACAACTTTCTTGAATCGCTTTTCCATTATTGGTTCATTTCTTGGGTTTGAACTTGTCCCACGGTGGCCGGAGCCGTACCAATCTTGCCAATTTGGGCATTCTGTGCCTGCTGCATCTGGAATTGATACTGGCCGGCGTACTTCTTGAGACGTTCACCGAATGCCGAGTCTTGCTGGCCACGCTGTGCGATGTCAGGCTGCTGTGCGTAGGCTTGGAGCATCTGCATGGCAATCTGTGCGCCATTAGGCTGTGCTGGCACCTCAATGCCCGCGTAGATCTTCGCAAGGTCATCAGTCACCTGCTTCTGCACCTTCTGCGCGGAGGCCTCAGCTGGCTGCAATACGTAGTCAGCAAACACAGGGTCAATCGACATCGCGGCGAACTCAAGGAACTTGTCCATGTCGATTCTACCATTGCGATCAAACTGAATCAAGCTACCCATCTGCTTCATGCGTGCGTCAGCGTTTTCTGGATCCGCACCAATAGAATCAAATGATACCGAGAACGAGTAGTTCTCATCAGGGCTCCCCTTCGTCATCGTCTGAGGGTTAGGGTTGCCTGTGACTTGGAAGAAAATCTCATCTGGACCAACCGTTTGGAACAACTTCCAAGCTAATCCTAGAACTTCCTGAACGTGACTCAAGTACTTATTAACGAAGAATTGTTGGCGAACGCTCGAGATCGGGCTATTCAGATCCAGTCCAACCGACTTGTCAGCCTGCAAACTCATGGATTGTTCAAGTTCCATCGAACCAGTATCATGCTGTGGGACAGGTCCGAAGGCAATCTCACCCAGTCGACGATACGGAACACGACGTCCCGGTCCCCACTCGGCCGGAGGCCTGCCAGCAGGATGCATTAGAGGCGGCAATGTGGCCAAACTAGCACGGTCAATACGACTATCACGCTCTGTCTTTATCTGCATCTGCGCTCCTCGAAGTATGTCAGGGAAGGTTTGCACCTCATACAGGCGTTTTTGATTGTTTGATAGACGAGTGACAATAAACGGATAGTTATCGTATCCATTCATCAACTCAGAAGTGGCATATCCGGTCACATGAGGGTTAAACACCGTACAATAGATACCTTCAGCACCATCCTCGTCAATCAGGCGTTGGTATGCATGCACAACCATCACCAAGTCATTGTCCTTGGATAGGGGCATATTGGTGTATTTCTTGACTTTTTGGCCATCAATATAGTACGAGTCGCGACCGCGGAGTGTGTCAATAGCTTCAAATACCCAGTCTTCATCCCAACCCTCATTTGTCACTTTTTTCTCAAGCTCCTGTGCCGTCATAAACGTGCGCCAGAAGACGTATGGTGCCGCCTGTGGGTCAATGGTGTACGGTGGGAATAGGACCTCTCCATCAGCCGCTAGAGAGCGAATAATAGGGCAGTCAATCGACTTCCTAGGCTTAGGCAAGCTGGCCTTGCCATTCTTTCGAATCTCCTTGAAGAATTTCTTCACTCGCTTCGAATCAAGATCAGGAAATGCCTGTCCCATCAAATCCATGAGCAGCTTGTCATCATTGTGTCGAACAATCAATTCAGCCATGTCAGGTGATGCTTGAGCGATCTGCTCAATAGTAACCTCCTGAAGATACGTACGCATCTCACGATTCCATCCTACGTACGTGACCATAAGCCCCTTTTCAAGCAGATAGTTTGCACCAAGCTCCATCTGGTTCTTGAAGTCAGGAATGTAGCTAGATTTCATCCACTTCAGGAATGAAGAAACCAATGCTGCACGTGGAATGGAAGACGTGCTAGTAGGAAATGCCTTTACGTGACTACGAGTCAACGCTTGGTCTAATATAGATACAAACGCATCAATTCGTTCCCCAATGACATTAACCTCCATATCAGAAGCTCCATCCCAAGGAAACGCGTCTGAACCCTGCTTGCGAAGGTCTGAAGTCTTGCCATCCCAGATATTACGCCGATCGTCATAACTCCTACGGCATAGTTCAAAGTATTGATCAAGCTGCAATACGCACTGGTCATACGCTCCGCGCAATGCATCAACATCTGGCTCAACTGCCGCATAAATCAATGTCTCTTCATCATGTTGATCGTCTACTTCGCTTTGATTGCTTGCTTCGCGTGCATGAAGTGACTTCATGTCAAACGCTGTGCGTGATTCTTTTTTTGTTTTCATGGTTTGTAAGTGTAATATGTTTCACCATTCTCTTCTAGAAGTGATACTTTGACAGTCTTTCCCTGTAATTGGTTTGCCATTTTAGGTTGGCACTCTATAGCGATACGGAATCCGTTCAATGCTCCATAAACAAATTTAGGATTGTTTGCTCTTCCAATCACCAGCACCTCAACCTCAGCGCTTGCGGGATCTGGATTTGCAAGATGCTTCTTGAACATCCACAAAGCATGGTCAGACCACAGAATAGTAGTTCCTTTTTTCTCCCAATGCTCTCCACTTACTAGGTGTTTATCTCGAAACTCACGAGTCTCTACTGGTGTCGCTCCAACTTTCTGAGATACCTCAGACTGCTTCCATTGCTTAATATCCGCCATTTCCTTGTCGTGTTATTTGTGATTTTTCTTCTCCTACGTGATCTAAGTCAGCAATAGCTGCATACCTCAAAACATCAATTGGATCCTTCCATGCTTCCTTCAACCCTTGGTCTCCAGTGTACTCAGCCAAAGCACGTATGATGTTTTCACAGTCGCTTGCAATATAAAAGTGTGGCCGATTGACAGAATCTAGCGGTTTGCTAGTGTCATAGCTCATCTTGCTGATCAATGCCTGTAAGCCATCCTCGATTTCAAGGCCTGGGGCTGGGTTGCAAATGATCTCCATATCAGCTAGATCCTGCATGATAGACGATGCCCCATCCGACGCCTGATAACGTGCAGCACCCAATCTAGGGTCGATTAGGCGATCAAATATCTCTTCGTCACCCTCAAAGTCTTGAATCAGCTCAACATAATCACGGATTCCATAACCCAGACCTTTAGATCCTTCTCCTGCAACCCATTTGCCACTTTTCCACTCGGCCCAATCTCCAACGTCAACGCTAGGCCACTCCCTATACACGTAATAGGTTCCAGTCTCGTCCACGGCGACCCAGCACATAAACCAGTTCTTGGCGCCGGCAGGATCAATCACCTGATAGCGCGTGACGTTCTCAGTTGGAATAGCTGATTTATCAATGACGTTGACGATGGTGTTGAATTTTGGAAACTTGGTAGCCTGAGATTTGACTGGAACACCATACGCGCGAATTAGTATTTCTTCCCGTGTACTTCCTGACAGGGTTTCTTTGATTCTGTCATATCCACCAAATGGATTGTCCTGAGAATGAAAATAATGAATGCTCGCATTGCGTTTCTTTGATCTTTGAATGTATGGGACCAATTCACCCTTGAGTAGCTCCGCATGTCGTGATTCTACGGTCTTGGCGCCATCTAA
>Ga0114960_10000379_pt1 | contig 37522 bp, 36 predicted proteins | sample C_130625_MF_Meta_FD_92637 | JGI IMG/M metagenome (GOLD analysis project Ga0114960, IMG submission 92637) | Freshwater microbial communities from Lake Croche, Canada to study carbon cycling - C_130625_MF_MetaG | ecosystem: Environmental > Aquatic > Freshwater > Lake | place: Lake Croche, Canada...
AGAGCCCCGCTGGTCTTGGCCATCTGCATGAGGGAGAGCATCCCCTCGTACATGCGTGCCCCGCCCGAGGTGCAGAAAATGATGACAGGACTCTTGGCCTTGGTGGCAGCCTCGATGGTTCGGGTGATCTTCTCACCGACTACCGATCCCATCGTAGCGGCAAGAAAGGCGAAATCCATCACCGCCAACCCGATCCGGTGTCCCCCGACCTTCGCAGACCCGGTGATCACGGCATCCGTCAGACCGGTCTTCTTGCGGTAGGTCATGAGGCGCTCCTCATAAGTGGCAACTCCCTTGAAACCAAGGGGATCAACAGATGACATTGCCTCGTCTGTCTCCTCGAAGCTCCCCTCATCCACCAAAATGCTGATACGCTCCTTGGCCCCCATGCTGAAATGATGCTCACATTTCGGACAGACACGCAGATTTTCCTCGATGGCAAGATGGTGGATCATTTCCGAGCATCCCGGGCACTTCGTCCAGAGACCTTCGGGCATCTCTCTCTTTTTCTTGTCCGAAAATTTGAGTGTTGGCTTTTTGAAAATCGTCATCGCCTTTTGATTCTGCAACAAAGCTAGGGCCTATGGGAAGAGGGAAGGCTACCTCAACCCCTGGCAAGCGTGAGCGCCGAGACATCCGTTGCCCCGCCTTCCAAGATGAGGGCGGCACAGGCATCCAGCGTAGCCCCTGTGGTTGCAACATCATCGATCAGAAGAATAGAGGCGTCGCCAGGCACCCGCCCCCGAAGCGAAAAGGCTCCCCTCAGGTTCTCCAATCTCCCCGCACGGTCGAATCCTGCCTGAGGAGCGGTGGAGCGGTTCCTATTTAGAAGCCGGAGCACAGGAAGACCGAGCTGCTTGGCAAGGGATCGGGCCAGAAGATCGGATTGGTTGAATTCCCGTTCTCGCTCCCGGAGGGGATGCAGGGGGACAGCAACCACGGCGTCAAATTTCTTCTCCCCCAACCTCGGGTCCTCCAACGCCGGTATCATCAGTTCTGAAAGGAGCGGCAACAGACTCTGATCACGTCCGTATTTAAAGCGATGGATCAACTCCTGGAGCAGGCCTTCAAAACGGCACGCCGCAACGATCGTCGTGAGGTGCCATCTCCGCCCTTCACAGTTGGGGCACTGAAACAGACCCGCCAACGGATGAGAGCAGACGAGGCACTGATGCTCCGGAGCAGTAAGGATCAGGGCACGGCAATGCTGGCAGATGAACCGCTCGGCACCATCAATACTTACTCGGCCATGGCCGGAGAGATCGTCCAAACGGCAACCGCATCCCCCACAGTGCGCGGGATAGATGAGCGAGAGCATCGCGGACACCCCCTCCTGAAGCAGGGAGGGGAGTGAATTGATACTTTTCAATTGCCGAAGATTTTTTCGTGTAGCAGAGGTTGCCGACATTTTCTGAAAAGAAGTATCGCAAGACAACCTGTCAGCAAAAGAGCCACCATCGGCATCAATCCCACAGGGACCATCCCATTGCATTGGGGCGGCCCTAGGAGGGGAAGAAACTTATCTTGAGGGAGTGCCGTGTAGCCTGACACCACATTCAGCGCCTGCTGGCTGAAAATAAAGAGGCCATGAAGACCAATCGAGGCCCAAAGCGATCCTGTCCTGATGGTCAACCAAGAGAGAATCACCCCGGCTGTGAATAGAGTCAGCAGGGACCAGATCAGGATCCTCCAAGGGGGTAAAGCCCCGCCAATCGTACTAAGTTGGTGAAGGCCACTCCACCAAGAAGGGGCCTCAGCGGCGCCAGCCATTCCGGATGGCGGGATATTCAGAAAATGAACGAAGGCAAAGACCAGTGAGGAGAAGATGATCGCCGGCAGAGAAGGCATCGCCTGACGGAAAAATCCCAAAAGCACTCCCCGGAAAAGAAACTCCTCGATCGCCGCCACTGCGGCAGCGGTCACTATAAGCTTGGGCAGCAAATGAAGGATCAGATGAGGGTAACCGTATCGCATGGTGAAAGCACCCGAGAGGAGGAGCGCAGGCTCCAAGAGTAGACCGCAGAGTAGACCACAAAGCATTCCGGCACCAAGATCGCGCAGTGGATGACTATTCCTCGACAAGCCGAACTCTTCCAACGACCTAATTCGTAAGGACCGGAGCAGCGGCCAGAGAAACACAAGGGCGGCAACCTGAAGACTCCGTGACACGTAGCGGTGGAAGGGCATCCTCTGGATGTCGCCCACGAAGCCGCCAAACCATCCGGACGGTATACCCTGAATAAGGTGCCAGACCAGTGGAGCCACCAGGGCACCTCCCAGAAGAACAACCACTAGATAGAGAAAGATCTTCCCGAGGGAGCGCACGCAAGGAAAACTACCACCACACCCCTCCAAAACCAAGCACTGCCTGAAACCATGAAAAAAAAGACCCCTAGCGGAGGAGCCCTATGAGAGGAAACCACGAGTGGATTGTCCGTGATGAGGACGGGGTCAAGCGGGAGATCCGCGTCATCAAGGAGGCAAGTCTCTTTCGCTTCCAAACCAAGCGTGCCGACGCGGATGTCTGGACCTACTTCGATAACAAGAAGACCAAGCCAAATCCCGCTGATGTCGAGTCTCTGATTGAGGTGCTCGAGCGGAAGTACCAGCGCAAGCGCGCCCCCTACAGCGACCTCCAGCTCGCCAAAAAAATGCTGGCGGATTTGCCTCGATGAAGACCGACGAGGCGGACTGAATAATTACCTATCCCCGCCCCATAAAAGAGAGAAGATGGGGCTAATATATCTCGTGCTGATGCAAGCGGTTCTCAGCCTAATACGTAAACAGCCCGTTCCACTTTTCAGTCACGGGCTCTCTCGGCGTATTCAGCCCAGTTCCGATGGGTTAGAAAGGCTGCCATGGCATCCCACTGGCTCTTCAAATCAGAACCCTCCGCCTACCCTTTGGACGATCTGATGCCCAGACACCAAGGTGCGGCGGAGGTTGACGATCAGATAGGCGAATGGTACCTGTCTCTCCATGAGCATTGCTGAGATCGAGAGCATGACGGTGACGGAGCGTCTGCAAGCCATCGAACTGCTCTGGGCTTCGGTTTCGAGAATAGAATCCCAAGTCTCCTCCCCCTCTTGGCACGGCGATATTCTTAGTGCCCGCCGTGAGAAGGTGCAAGCCGGTCAGGGAACCTTCTTATCTCTCTCGGAACTTCGGGATCGCCTCAGGAAACCCTGATTGTGAGATCGGTCGTACTCCTCACCGAGGCCGCTGAAGACATCGAAACGGCCCGTGACTTCTATGAATCCATCGACACGGGTTTAGGAGATTACTTCGCCGACTCGATCATCACGGACTTGGAAAGTTTGTCTCTCTTCCATGGGATCCATGCCAAGCACTTCGGATTCCACAGGGTGCTCGGTGGGCGTTTCCCCTTCGGTATTTATTATGAGGATTCGCCCGAAGAGACCGTTGTCTTTGGCGTGCTCGATCTCCGAAGGGATCCCTCCTGGATCAGGTCAGAGCTGTTTGGACGTTAAAAGCTACCCATGACATCCCACTGGCTCGTCAAATCCGAACCCTCCGCCTACTCCTGGGCGGATCTTGTGCGCGATGGGAAGACCGCGTGGACAGGGGTTCGCAACTTCCAGGCACGGAACAACCTCCGAGCCATGAAAAAGGGAGATCTGGTCTTCTTCTACCGGAGCGTCACCGATCCTGCGGTCATGGGGATCTCCAAGGTCGTGAAGGAGGCCTATCCCGATCCGACCACGAAGGAGGGTGACTGGAGTTGTGTCGATCTTGAACACGTAAAACCCCTCCCCTCCCCCGTGACACTGGCATCGATCAAGGAGGACCCCTCACTTGCCGACATCTCCCTGATCAAGCAGTCCCGCCTGAGCGTGATGCCGCTGAGTAAGAGGGAATACGATCGGATCTTGATGCTAGCGGCGACGCAGGTGTGAGAAGTGAAGGTTGGGGAGTAGCTTCCTCTACTCGTCCAAGACAGCCAGATCGCTGGCGGTGACGCGCAGCACCTCCTCAAGTGAGGTCTGTCCCAGAGAAGCCTTGCGCCACCCATCCTTACGCAGAGTGACCATGCCATCAGCAAGGGCCTGCTCGGCCAGATCGCTGCCGGTGGCCCGTCGCTGAATGAGTTCCTGCAGGGTAGGAGTCATGAGGCAGATCTCCATAATGGCGATTCGTCCCGAGTAACCGCTTCCACGGCAGTGCTGGCAACCGACCGGTTGACGAAGCCCCGCCGCCATCTCAAGCGGGAATCCGATGCGGGTCAACTCGTCGTGAGTCATCTCCGTCGGCTTGGAGCACTTCGGGCAAAGTTTCCTGACGAGTCGCTGTGCCAGGAAGGCCCTGACGGAGGAGCCGACGAGGAAGGGTTCCACCCCCATGTCGAGCAGACGGGTGATGCCCCCCACGGCATCGTTCGTGTGGAGCGTGCTGAAGACCAAGTGTCCCGTGAGAGCAGCCCGGATGGCGATATCGACCGTCTCCACATCGCGCATCTCACCGACCATGATGACATTGGGGTCGCCTCGGAGAATACTGCGAAGCGCATTGGCGAAGGTGAGGTCGATCTCGGGCTTCACCGCGATCTGGATGACCCCGTCGATTTTGTGCTCAACCGGATCCTCGATGGTGACGATGCGGCGCTCCTTCACGTTGAGCGAGCTGAGGAAAGTGTAGAGCGAGGTGCTCTTTCCGCAACCGGTCGGACCGGTGACCAGCACGATACCGTTGGGCATGGAGATAAGCGTCCGGATCTTCTTCTCGATGGCGGGCTCCAACCCGAGTCTGGCAAAGTCAAAATGCTCCTGTCCCAGAAGTCGAAGGCTGACATTCTCGCCGTGCACGCAAGGGATGGTGGCCACACGCACGTCGATGGCGCGCCCCTTGTCTTCGAGTGCGATGCGTCCATCCTGGGGAAGGCGCCGCTCCGCAATGTCGAGCGAGGCCATGATTTTCAATCGTGAGATCACCGAGTCCTGAAGGACCCGAATCTGGGGCGGGACGGAGGCCTCGTGGAGGACGCCGTCGATCCGGTAACGGATACGCAGATCATGGCCCAGCGGCTCGAAGTGGATGTCGGTCGCTCCTTGGTGAAGTCCCTCGCGCAGGATCTGATTAACGAACTTCATGACGGATGCTTCCGGATCCTCATCGTCCAGGACATTCACCTCCTCCTTCTCGACCACGACCTCCTCGTCACGACCCTCAAGCAACTCCTCAAAGGTCTCCGCGCCGACACCATAGGCGGACTTGACCGCTTCAATCAGCCTGCGGCGGGTCGTCATCACAAGCCTCACGGGCCCGGGATGGTGGTGGGAGACGGCCTGCCAGGCGGCATGATCGAAAGGATCCCAAATGAGGACCGACATCTCCTTGGCCTTCTCATTCATACTTTCCGTTAGTTCTTCCTCAATTTTCTCATCAAGTCCACCCGAGGAAGTCACCTTACGCGGTTCCTCCGGCAGCATCTGAAAACCAAGGGCAAGGCGGGCAGGGAAGGCGGAACGAACATTCTCCAGCGGGACGACTTCTGTCTCCTCCCGCCACTCCATGCCGAGCTCATTGGCCAACTCCTTCAGAAAATCATTCTCAGGAACTGACCCGGTTGAGAGGACTGCCCCCACAGGGGACTGCTGGGAAAAGGCCGTACGGACAAGGGCCGCATGCATACTCTCTGGATCCTTGCACCCCACCTTGGAGGCCACCGAAACAAGCAACTCCCCAAGCCCTGAGAGAGGGGCGGCGGTGAGAGCGGTTTCGGGCATCCTTCAACTATCCACCCGGAGAGCCTCACTGCAAGCGAAAGGCTACGACGACCTCAACTTCCATCGTGAGCAAAAAAACTGGAGTTTTAGCTCGCCCCCAGGATCAACCGTAGATTCCTGATGGAATCAAAGCACTCCACAGCCGTCGATCGTGCTGATTGGGAGAGTCGATCCCAGTCACAGAGGACTTGGCGGGAGGCCTCAACCGCCTCCTCCAACGACCGGACAAAGAGCATCCCGGATTCCTCCGGCAGAAAACGCTCGGCTCCGGTCGGTTCGGTGACAACCGGGCGACCCAGCGCAAGGAAGGCTGCGGCCCGGTCACTGAGCCATCCACTCCCCATGAGGGCCTCAAGCTTCACCGCCGTGAACTCCGCCGTGGCACCAGCCAGATAGCGGTAATAGGCCTCTGGCGTGCGGGTCAGTGCGTGGGGAGTCACAACCCGCCAACCCAGTGAACGAAGCCGCTCCCGTTCGGGATCGTCCGGATTCAGATTCATAGCCAGTTCGAAATTCGCGTCACTCACACGCTTTGGCAGTCCCATATAGGGGGCGAAGGCGGCCTGCTTCGAGTAGTCGCGGTATTCCCCGCCGATCATGATCATCCCATCCCAGTACCACTGGCCGATCGTCGTGAAGCGAGGCTTCCCCTCGGGTTTTGGCTGAGGCTTGAGCAACTCGGTGTCGACTAGTGGAAAGTAGCTGTTCCACTTCACGATGGGCTTAGGCAACCGGGGATCGATCGCGTCCATGCAGAGACCGACCGACCAGAACTCGTCGTGGCACGACTGCCCCATCTCCATTTGATCCATCCAGAAGAGAACCTCGGTCGGGTCGAGACTGCAGAGGAGCCTGCGACCGAAGAGATTCGTGAGCGGAGGCTTGAGGGAATAGCTGAGGTTGATGAGTTTCGAGTGCGGGGCCAATTCCTTGAGCGTAGCCGCAGACATTCCGAACACATGCATTTGATCGAGGTGATGCTCCTCGACTCCCTCCTTCCTCTGAGTTGGCCTGAGTAACAGGCAATACTCCAATCCATAGAATGCCATCCGCCGACGGAAGACTCGGATGCAGTGAGCATCCTTGGTGGGATCACCACTCTCCTGAAGCACCTCGAGCCAGATCCCGCGACGACCCATGCGTTTCAGTCCAGTCAGGTACTGAAGAGGAACCGAGAAATTGCCCCCACCCTCCGGATACTTCGCGGCAAATCCGCATCCGACAAAGACGGGAGGAGGAGTTAAGGATTTCACAGTCATGAATCAGGAAATCAGGGACTCAGGAAAAGAGGTGTGGGAACCGACGCGTTTTACCGTCAGTGGCATCGTGGCAAAATTGAGGATCATGCCGGAGTTCACCCCGACGGCTTTCATGTAGGAACGGACTACAGAATAGTGAATGGGATCCAACTCGTCGACCGTCTTGAGTTCCACGACAAGCTGATGATCGATCAGGAGATCGAGACGATGCACTCCCACGGGTCTGTCCTTGTAGGTGATCTTCATCGTTCTTTGCCTCTCAAACGGAATCTTTCGATCCGTGAGTTCGATGCAGAGAGCCTCCTCATAAAACGACTCCAGAAAACCGGGGCACATCGCCTTGTGAACCTGAATTGCAGAGTCAATCACACGAGCACTCAGTTCCCAGTCAACAAACTCCCCCTTCTTTCCTGATTTCCTGAGTTCCTGATCATTCATGGCAGGAATCCCGATCTCAGACCCCTGCGCGGTCGAGGAGGGACTTGAGAACTTTCTCCGCCTCGAAGAACTCGCGGGCAATCTCCAGCGCCGCATTACTGTGACGTTTGTAGTCGGATCGGATCGAGGCCACATGATCCACAATCTCATCCATGCTGGTGAAAGAGAGGAGTCCCTCTTTACCACCATAATGTGAAGTGAAGCCGGTCTCTTGGGTGATCACGGGGCGACCAGCGGCAAGATAGCATGCGGTGCGGTCGCTAAACCATCCGGTGTTCAGTCGGATATACTGATCCTTGGCACAGGTAAACTCTCCCCTCGAGGTGGCGATGTAGTCCCGGTAGCCGTTCCAGTCGACGCTCAGGTCGTGTGGCAGGACAAGCCTCCAGTCATTCTTCTCAAAGAGTGAACTCTCTTCCTCCATCTTGATGTCGGTGGCCATCTCAAAAGTCTCTTCCGATCGCTTCGGGGCCTCAACAAAGCGAAGAAACTCCAGTGACTTGCTCCAGAGGTAGTTGGAGTCCCTCCAGACGATATCCTTCTTACCACTCGTAGACCAGTTGCAAATGGTCGTGAAGAGGGCTTCGGGGTCGGGCGCAGGTGCCTCGGGGGTCGGACACCAGAGGTTTGTTACCACGGGTTGGCGTGTCGGAAGCCAGGTGAAGCCGTGGGTTGGGACGGCGAAAGCCGGGGTGCCGATATTCTCACCGAAAGTGAAGAGGTGCCTGTGGGCTTTCAGATAGTCGATGGTCTCGCTTTCGCCGAGGTCGATCTTGATCTGCTCGACACCGGGATCGCTCTCCACGTAGATCAGGTGCCGAATCGACCGAAGTTCGTCATTCATGTCATGCGACCCGCAGATATTCAGCGCACAATCTGCATCCCGGTAGAGTTGCTTGAGATCATCAAACGACATCCCGGCGATTTCAAAGGGCTCGTTGTACCGGGCGCAGTAGGCCCATCGCCCCTCGAAACCGTGTTCCTTGGCAAGCCGACCGAGAGTGCTGGCAGCATAGGAGTAATCGTCGGAGATGTTGAAGGCGACAGGATCGTAGGGATAGTTGGAGGTATCCTCCACATAGTAAACCTCGTGACCGAGACGCTGAAGGCCGACGATGTAGTGGATGTGTTGCCAGATGACCCCGGCTATGGGCATGCCTCCCATAAAGCCGAGGACGATGATCTTTTTTTTCTTCATGATTAAGATGTTTGGATATGGCCGTTGACGGGCTCAGGCTCATGGTTCGCTGCTCTGTGCAGGCGAGCGTAGGATCCGTTAAGCGCTAGAAGTTCCGGCCCGGTCCCCTGCTCGGCAATGTGCCCCTTCTCTAGTAAAACAATGCGGCCAAAATGGTGCACCGTGGAGAGGCGGTGGGTGATAATGAGTGTCGTGCGTCCAAGCATCAGCTCGGAAATCGTCTCCATAATCGCCTTCTCGGTGGAGGGATCCAGTGCAGAGGTCGGCTCGTCTAGCAGGAGGATCGGTGCATTCTTGAGGAAGGCTCTAGCAATACCGATGCGTTGGCGCTGACCGACGCTCAGGTGTCCACCTCTCTCACCGACAGGGGTCTCGAATCCCTTCGGTTGGGCCATGATGAAATCATAGGCCTGAGCCCGCTTCGCCGCCTCGATGATCTCGGCCTCCGTGGCACCCTCCCGGCCGTAGGCGATATTTTCACGGATGCTGGTAGAGAAGAGGAGCGTGTCCTGCAGGACCATCCCGATCTGTGTCCGAAGGGAGGCCTTGGTCAGCGTACGCAAGTCATGACCATCAAGCCGCACGATGCCAGTCGTCGGATCGTAAAAGCGGGGCACAAGGCTTAGAAGGGTGCTCTTGCCGGCACCGGTCCCCCCCACAAAGGCGACGGTCTCTCCAGGAGCGATGGCTAGATCGACGCCTGCCAAGACAGGTGCCTTGGGATCGTAGGCAAAGGAGACTCCGGCAAAGGTGATCTCTCCCTTGGCGGAGGAAATCGAAACGGCACCGGGAGCATCCTTGGTCTCCTCCTCCCGATCTAGGATCTCGAAGCAGCGTTGAGCGCCTGCGGTTGCTCCCTCGAGCGCCCAGGCCGTGTAGGTAAGCTGCTCGATGGGTTGGTAAAGTGTGGCCAGATAGGCCACGAAGACCAAAAGGTCTCCCAGACTCAGGCTTCCCCTCATGACCTGCAGTGATCCAGCGCAGTACATGATTGCGGAACCGAGCGCCATGAGCGTTCCGACAACTAGGGCACTCCTCATTGAGGTCATGTTGAGCCGGAAGTTGGCTTCCAGGCTTCGCGTCGCATGCCTCACGAACTGGCTTACCTCGAAGGACTCCATCCCGAAGGCCTGCACCATCCTGATCGAACCTAGTCCCTCCTGAGCAGAAGCAAGCAGATCACTCTCCCTCTCCTGAATCGTGGTTGATTCTCTTCTAATCCTGTCGCCGTAGTGCCGGATCGACCAGACGACGGGGGGCAGGATGACAAGCGACACAAGTGTCAGGATCCAGTCCATCCGGAACATAATGAAAAGAGCGCCGACCAACGTCACCACGGCACCGAAAATGGTCGCGAACCCCTTGTTGTAAATCGTCTGGATCGACTGGGAGTCATAAGCGACACGGAAGGAGGAGTCGCTGCTCCGGCGTGTGTCATGGAACTGCAGAGGCAACGCCTGAAGGCAGCTGTAAAGTTGAGTCCTCAGATGAAGTAGAGAGCGCAATCCGACTCGGATGAGGAGAGCGTTCGAGAGCATGTTGACAACTCCGTAAAGCAGGCTCAGAAGGACAAGGATCAAGCTGAGCGCAAGGATGGCGCCCGTTGCATTCGTCCATCCGAACCACCTTGCAACGAAGGCTCTTGCCTGGGCTGTCCCGTGCGTCGTGTCAAGCAGCCCGTCTACGATGTATTTGAAGGGCCAGGGCTTCAGGAGATTGAATCCGATCCCCACGGACATCAGCACCACGGCCATGATCGTCTGGCTGGTGTAGGCACGGAAATAGCGGAGCGTGCGGAGGTAAATGGACATCCCTTCTATATGGGTAAGCTAAGCGGTCACGCCCTTCAAGCCGCGTCGTAGTCACTCCAAGAATTCGCCCGGACGGCATGGCGGGCGAATTCATCAAATTATTATGAACGAAGCCGGAGAACCCTGTGTCTGACTCTTCAGAAACAGCACACATAAAAAAATGAAAACACAAATGAATAAAAAACAGTCAATCTCACTGGGCGACCTAGTCACAGCAGTCTCCGATTACGCACAAAACGAGCGTGAGACAGTCGCAGCGATCCGCGACCTCTTTCGCAAGGGGAACGTCGTCGCCAAGACTAGATTCGGCAGCAAAAGGCTGAAACTGGCCTAGATTGAATCACGAGGCCTTCAAGAGCCCACAGGATTTAACGCGGCTTTCTTCTCTTCACCAACGCTTCAGGCAACGGTTGGGAGAGGTTAGTCGCAAGGTTTCAAACAGAGCAATCCCGCCAAGGAAAAGAACTTCCTTGGCGGGATTCTCGCGTTAAAGTATTGCGATGATTGAACGCTACAGCCTTCCCAAAATGCGCTCCATTTGGACGGAGCAACGTAAACTCGAGATCTGGCTCGAGATTGAGACTCTGGCCTGTGAGGGCATGGCCGAACTGGGGATCGTCCCCAAAGAAGATGCCAAGACCATCCGGGAAAAGGGAACTTTTCGCATTGCCGAGGTCCGCGAGATCGAGAAGCGGACCAATCACGACGTGATCGCCTTCTTGGAGGAAGTTGCCACCCACGTCGGCGAACCCGCCCGCTGGATTCACCGAGGGCTCACCTCCTCGGATTTGCTCGATACCACCCTCGCTGTCCAGATGGTCGAATCGACCGACATTCTGCTCAAGGACTTGGAAGAACTTCGTGAGGCCATCGCCATTCGCGCCAAGGAGCATAAATTCACCCCGATGATCGGCCGCAGTCACGGCATCCATGCCGAGCCGGTCACCTTCGGTCTGAAGCTTGGAGTCATGTATGATGAGTTTGGCCGCGCCATTGAGCGCCTCAAGCAGACCCGGGAGCGTATCGCTTATGGGATGCTCAGTGGTGCCGTCGGCACCAATGCCCACCTCGACCCGAAGGTCGAGGCCTTCGTCTGCGAAAAGCTGAGCCTGAAGCCGGCCGCCATCTCCACCCAGATCATCCAGCGAGACCGCCATGCCGAGTTCATGACCACACTCGCCCTCATTGGATGCAGTATCGACTGCTGGGCCACTGAGTTCCGCCACCTCCAGCGCACAGAAGTCCTGGAAGTTGAAGAGGCCTTTGCCAAGGGCCAGAAGGGCAGCTCCGCCATGCCCCACAAGCGCAACCCCATCACCGGTGAGCGCCTCTGCGGACTGGCCCGTGTCCTGAGGGGAAACACCCTGACCGCCATGGAAAATGTCGCCCTCTGGCACGAGCGCGACATCAGCCACTCCAGCGCCGAACGGATCATCCTGCCCGACTCCTGCACCCTGCTCGATTACATGCTGGTGCTGCTTACAAGACTCGTCCGCGACCTCACCGTCTATCCCGAGCACATGGAGCGGAACATGGAACTCACCTTGGGACTTTACGGCAGCCAGGCCGTCCTTCTGGAACTCACCGACCGTGGCATGGCCCGCAAGAACGCCTACGAGGCTGTCCAGCGAGCTGCCATGAGAACTTGGGCCGAGAAGATCCCCCTGCTCCAAACCCTCAGCGAGGAGGCCGAAGTCATCAGTCTTATCCCTGCCGGGGAACTGGAGAAAATCTGCGCCCCACAGAGGCACTTCACCCACGTGGAGGATAGACTCCGCAATGTCGGGATCGACGTTTAAGCTGACAAGAAGCGGAACTTTAATCAGGAACTCAGGAAAGGCGCTGAAGTGCCGATCTGTGTCAGTTGGAGCCACTCAGGCAGGAATCCGTTACTCGACTATTCCCAATGGTGTGAGTCGTGGGTTTTGTAGTGAATCTCTTGTTCGAATTCCGGCACGAGAAATCCTGCAGGTATGCATCCCAAACGTTGAGAAAGCTTTTCCGGATGTTTTTCTCTCTTGTGTCTCGACAGGGGGGTGGCGGGAAGATACCAAATCAGAGCTTCGATTTCTTTTTTTAGCGACACATGGACCTTGCCACGATTCTCCACTTTCTCACCATCCCGTGGGTGTTCCTGCTGTGGACGTCCTTCCTGAAGTCCTTCATCTTCCTCAACCTCACCATCATCGTCGTCTCCTTGACGGTCTTTGCTGAGCGTAAAGTCAGTGCCTTCATTCAGGATCGCACTGGTCCGAATCGTGTCGGCATCCCGCTGACGCTCTTCGGAGCAAAGAAGGATTCCTTCTTCTGGGGTCTTGGTCAGATGGTCGCCGATCCCATCAAGCTCCTAACGAAGGAGAACTTCGTACCGGCCGGAGTGAACAAGTTCTACTTCTGGCTGGCACCCAAGCTGGTGATGGTCCCGCCGATCCTCATTCTAGCCGTCCTTCCCTTCGGAAGCACTCTCTTTGGCGTGTCGATGACGATCTCCGAACTCAATGTAGGCGTGCTTTACATCTTCGCCATCTCCTCCCTCAGCGTCTATGGCATCACCCTTGCCGGTTGGGCCTCAAACTCGAAGTTCCCCTTCATCGGTGGCATTCGCTCCTCCTCCCAGATGATCTCCTACGAGTTGGCTCTGGGCCTCTCCGTGGTCCCCGTCTTCATGATCTGCGGTTCCCTGAACCTGAACGAGATCGTCGACTGGCAAATCAAGAACGGGTGGCTGGTATCACCCTACTGGCCAAAGGGCTTCGAACTCTCGACGCTGCTTCATCCTTCCGAACTGCTCCACACTCTGGTTGCCGGACTCAGCATTCAACGATTCGCGCTCTGGATTCCGCTGCTTATTTCTTTCATTATATTCTTGGTGGCCATCTTTGCCGAAACCAACCGTCTCCCCTTCGATCTGCCCGAGGCAGAGCAAGAACTCGTAGGCGGCTACCACACGGAATACGCCTCGATGAACTTCGCACTCTTCTTCCTTGGGGAATATGCAGCTATGTTCGCCGGTTCGGGCGCCATCGTCTCCCTCTTCCTTGGCGGCTGGAGCTGCCCTCTCGTTCCGGATGGCTCACATGGATGGTTCTGGGGCCTTGTGAACATTGCTGTCTTCTTCGCGAAGGTTTCCCTGATGCTCCTCTTCATGATCTGGGTGCGCTGGACACTTCCTCGCTTCCGCTATGATCAACTCATGAAGCTTGGTTGGCTTGGTTTTTTCCCCATTGCCTTGGGAAATATTTTCCTGACCGCACTTATCCTGGCGTTTACTCATCGCTGACACCTGATCATTGATCACCCACTGCTAAACACCACACTTCATCATGGCCATCGTCGTCAACCGCCCCAAACTCACCTTCGCGGAACGGTGCTACCTTCCAGCTATCGTCGCCGGTCTGGCAATCACCTGGAAACACCTCAAGAGGGCTCTCTTCAACAAGGGGATCGTCACGATGCAGTATCCCGAGGAGAAGTGGGATGCCAACATGCCTGAGTGGTACCGCGGCGCCCCGACACTTGTCGTCGACGAGAATGGTCGGGAGAAGTGTGTCTCCTGTCAGCTCTGCGAATTCATCTGCCCGCCCCGCGCGATAACCATCAAACCGATGGAGATTCCCGAGAACGATGCGTGGCGCAAGGTCGAGAAGCGCCCTGAGGTGTTCGACATCGACATGGCCCGCTGCATCTACTGCGGTCTCTGCGAGGAAGTCTGCCCCGAGCAGGCCATTTACCTCCGCAAGGACTACTCGATCACCGGCTTGAACCGTGCTGAAATGGTCCACGACAAGAAGACCCTCTACAAGTTGGGAGGGGTCATGAAGGGCCTTGTCTTCAAGTGGAACGAACTGAAGTAACCATCCACTCGCAACCGACATGCTTCTAGCCGCCTTCTGGTTCTTTGCCACACTCACGATCGCCTTCGGAGTCACTTCGATCCTTCTGCGGAATCCTGTCTCCTGTGCAATGAGTCTTGCCGTCTGCTTGATCAGCCTTGCGGCTCTCTTCATCAGTCTGGATGCGACACTCATCGGGATCATGCAGATCCTGGTCTATGCGGGCGCGGTGATGGTCCTCTTCCTCTTCATCATTATGCTCCTTGACCTCCGTACTGAGAAGAGTCGCCGACTGAATTTTGGAACAACGATGGGAGGAGTCCTGGTCATTGCAGCCTTTCTCTCGATGCTGACACGGATCGTTCTCTCCAACCCGGGGTTCGCACAACCTCTTCCAGCCCTCGCCACACCTGTCCCGGACAATGTGAAGATGATCGGAATGACACTTTTTCACTCCTATGCGCTTCCATTCGAGGCCATCGGCGTCCTGCTGCTCTCAGCCACGGTCGGAGTCATTGTCCTGAGCCGCCGCACTCTCCGTTGACGCCAAGCCCTAAACTACCGAGCCCATGCCCACTTTAGCCAATTACCTCTTAGCCAGCGGGGTCCTCTTTGCTGTAGGACTCGGCGGAGTGATGCTGCGACGTAGCATCATCATCATCTTCATGAGCCTTGAGATCATGCTAAATGCGGCCAACCTGGCCCTCATTGCCTTCTCTCGTTATGGACTAGTCTCCGGCCATCAGGTCTTTGATGCACAGATTCTGGTGTTCTTTATCATCACCGTGGCTGCCGCCGAGGTAGCTGTCGGGCTTGCCATCATTGTCTCCCTCTACCGCGCCCGCCAGACAACTCATGTCGAGGACCTGGATACACTGAAATTCTGATCCTCCGTACCTATTAGGAACCCTTTTAGCCGATGAACGTCTCCACAATTGCCTGGATCACCCTGAGCGCCCCGATTCTTGCCGCTGCGCTGATCCTACTTGTCACACGGACAAACAAGCCGCTTGCCGCCGGACTTGCCATCCTCTCGGCGCTGATCACCTGTGCCGGTGGATGGATTCTTTTCAGCAGGGGAGCAACGGGAGACTTCCTAGGGTTCAACTGGGTCGACCTTGGAGTCTCCTTCCAGATACCCATTGGCATCGCTCTTGACCCCTTGAGTCGCACCATGCTGGTGATCGTCACGACAATCGCTCCGCTCGTGTTCATCTACTCCATCGGCTACATGAAGGATGAAGAGGGGTACTGGCGGTACTTCGCCGGCCTCGCCCTATTCCTCTTCTCCATGCTGGGCATCGTGCTGGCAAATAACCTGGTGATGATGTTCATTTTCTGGGAACTCGTCGGTGTCAGCTCTTACATCCTGATCGGTCATTATTTCCGCAAGGACTCGGCGGCGGATGCCGCCAAACAGGCGTTCCTCGTCAACAGGATCGGAGACTTTGGCTTCATGCTCGGCATCCTCCTTTTCTGGATCTCAACGGGCACCTTTTCCTTCTCGGCGCTGAATTCCTCGGCCGGAGTCTTTGTCCAGCACCCCACGCTGCTGGGTGTAGCCTGTGTCCTGATCTTCTGCGGAACGGTCGGTAAGTCGGCACAGTTCCCGCTTCATGTCTGGCTTCCGAACTCCATGGAAGGCCCGACCCCGGTCTCCTCGCTCCTCCACGCGGCCACCATGGTGGCGGCTGGTGTTTATCTTCTGGCTCGGATTTTCCCGATTCTCTCGGCCTCACCGGAGGCCTGCGAGGTCGTTGCTTGGACGGGTGCTATCACGGCACTGGGAGCCGGCATCCTGGCCACCCAGCAGGATGACATCAAGGGCATCCTGGCCTACTCAACAATCTCTCAACTCGGCTACATGGTGACCGGAGCAGGCCTGGCAGTGTCGGCGGCTCTACCGATGTTCCATCTCTTTACGCACGCCTTCTTCAAGTGCCTCCTCTTCCTCACTGCCGGTTCGGTGATCCTCGGGATGCATCACGAACAGAACATCTGGAAAATGGGCGGTCTACTGAAGAAGATGCCTGTCACCTTTATCACCTACTGTTGCGGCATGCTCGCACTTTCGGGTTGCCCGTTCTTCAGCGGACACTACAGCAAGGATCTGATCATGGCCTGTTCCTGGGAACACCACCGGGGCATCTTCTGGGTGGTGGTGATCGCGGCGGGTCTCACGCCTTTTTACATGACTCGCCAGGCGATGGTTGTCTTCTTCGGCAAGGCCCGGACAGAACATTCCGAGCACGCTCACGAGTCGCCTCTGGTGATGATCATACCCCTCATTCTCCTGGCCATTCCCGCCGTGTGCGCCGGGTATCCCCCGGTCGAGCATTTCTTCTTCCACGAGATCGGATCTCTCGCCGAACCCGAGGTGCCTTCCTTCGTCCCGACGATCTTCATGGGTGCCTTCCTCGCAGGACTTGGACTAGCCTTCCTAATTTACCGCAACGTCGAGAAGGATCCCATTCGGATTCCTTTCTTCGCACAGCGTTTCTACATCGATGACCTCTATTTCTGGATCGTCCGCGTTATCCAGGGAGGATTTGCCCGTCTTTGTTCCTTTATTGATCGTTGGTTTATCGACGGCCTCCTTGTCCAAGGGAGTGCCACGGTCGTCTGGACGATCGGATTTGCACTTCGTTTCCTTCAATTGGGGAATATTCAGGCCTATGCCTTTTTCTTCGGTGCGGGAGTGATCGGGCTTATCTATCTGATCCTTAACGTGCGCTAATTCCAAATCTGCCATGAGCCCACTCCTTTTGCTGATTCTCCTGCCGCTTGCGGCCTCCCTGCTCATCATGGTCGGGGCAAACCCTCGGCGCACCGCTCTCGGCGCGGCCTTCCTGAATCTTGTTCTCTCAGCACTTCTTTTTGCCCGCTACGATCTTCATGCTGGGGCATGGCAATTCCTCTCCGAGTGGCATGTGCTTCCTAATCTTGGCATCAACCTAAGCCTTGGAGCCGATGGACTGAGCCTAACGATGCTTCTGCTCTCAACGTTGGTGACCCTCTCCGCCCTCTGGGTCGCTCCGAAGATCGAGAAACGCGAAGGACTCTACTATGTCTGCCTTCTATTCATCTCGGCAGGTGTGATCGGAGCCTTCTCCACGCTTGACGTCCTCTTCCTCTATTCCTTCCACGAGTTGGCCCTGATCCCGACCTTCATCCTAATCGGCGTCTGGGGATCGGGTGATCGTCAGGCTGCCGCTTGGAAGGCGACGATCTACCTCGGTGGCGCCAGCTTTGTCCTGCTGATCGGGATCATCTCCCTCTACCTGAGCCTCCCCTCGGGGATGCGGACTTTCGATCTCCGTCAACTTGATCAACTGGCTCTCACCGGGACATTTCACCCGGCCTCCTGGATCTATCTTCTGCTTCTCGTGGGATTCGGGACGCTGGTTTCGCTTTTCCCATTCCACTCCTGGGCTCCTCCGGCGTATGCGTGCGCCCCCACCCCGGCGGCCATGCTGCATTCCGGCGTGCTCAAGAAGTTCGGACTCTACGGCCTCATCAGGATCTGCCTCCCCCTCTTTCCGGAGGCCATCCAGCAGTTCAATGCGCTCCTTGTCCTGATGCTGATCGGTAATATTCTCTACATCGGCTATGTCACCGTGGCTCAGAAGCGCCTCGACTGGACGATCGGTTACTCAAGTGTCATGCACATGGGATACATCTTCCTGGGATTGGCTTCCCTGACCGTGATGGGTATCAATGGTGCTGCTCTCCTCATGTTTGCGCACGGCCTCTCCGTGGCTGCCGCCTTCGCCCTTTGTGGTGAGATTCGCCGCAGAACAGGGACACTCGACTATTCGGAGCTCGGAGGTCTTGGTAAAGTTACCCCCGTGCTCGGCCTTCTCTTCGGCTTCGCCGCGATGGCATCGGTCGGGCTGCCGGGCTTCGCAAACTTTGCCGGTGAGATCCTCGTGTTTTTCGGGGCGACGGTATCCTCGATCTACGGACCACTCATGGTCGTCGCCATCATCATCGGCGTTTGGGGTGTGGTTATCTCCGCGATCTACATGCTTCGTGCCTACCGTAATATTTTCTGGGGCCCCATCGCTCAGCGCTGGGAGTCACTCACTGATATCGCCCCATCGGCGAAGTGGAGCGTGATTCTTCTCTTGGTTCCGCTGATGATTGCGGGATTTTATCCCCAGATTATCCTGAACATGGTCGGCACCATCCTCCCCCGATGAAATTGTGACGAACCCGCGCTGATCAAAATCCCGTGAACACTACTTCTCTAGAATTCGCCGTCGTCGGTCTGGGTATCCTGCTTCTGCTTGCCGAGGCTTTTATTGACCGCACAAACAAGGATTACCTCGCCTACCTCGGTGCCGCCGGACTGTCCATCATCCTGTTTCTGAGTTTCCTACCTTTACAAGGTCCGGTCGCCGGGAGTCCCGACTCAGCTTTTCTGACATCGGACATCCTCTCAGTCTTTTTCACCCGTTTCCTACTTCTTTCCACGATCGTCGTCCTGCTGATGAGCCCGGGATTCAAGCCTGTACTTTCTCGTTACCTCCCAGCCGAGAAGGAGGGTGCAGGGGTCGGTGAATTCACCATCCTGCCGCTCTTTGTTTGCGCCGGATTGATGTGGATGGTCTCCGCCATCGACTTCATCATGATCTTCGTGGCACTTGAGTTGGCCACGATCACCTTGTACGTCCTCTCGACCTATCTGAGACAGAATACTGCCAGCCTCGAGGCGGGCACCAAGTTTCTGATTCTTGGCGCACTTTCCACGGGATTTTTTGTCTATGGGATCACTTGGATCTTCGGCGTCACCGGGACGACCAATATCACCACCTTACCTCAGGCAATCTCAACGTTGCCGGAAACATCCACGTTACCGCTCCTCTTCGGTGTGGCCATGATCCTTGTTGCACTGAGTTTCAAGATCGGTGCCTTCCCCTTCCAGTTCTGGGTACCTGACGTCTATCAGGGGGCTCCTACACCGGTGACCGCCTACCTCTCAGTGGCCTCAAAGGCAGCGGGATTCGTTGTCCTGCTCCGCCTGCTTGTGGCTCTCGAGACGGCACCTGTGCTCGCTCACAAGCTTTATGCCGTCGTCACCCTGCTCGCAGGAGTCACGCTGATCTTCGGAAATCTCGCCGCCATCCCCCAGACGAATATGAAGCGCCTGCTCGGTTACTCAAGCGTGGCGCACGCGGGTTATCTCCTCATGGGTGTCGCAAGCCTCGGTTCACTCATGGCAATCCCGGCAATAGGTCTCTATTTCGCCGCCTACCTTATCATGACACTTCTTTCGTTCGTAGTCCTGATGGTGGTTGCCGAGGCCACGGGGGGTGAGGAGATCTCTCGTTTCAACGGACTCTCCCAGCGCTCCCCTCTCCTGGCCGGCGCCATGTTGCTAGCTATGGCTTCTTTGGCAGGCATCCCCTTCACAGCGGGATTCGTCGGAAAGTTCCTGATCTTTGAAGTCGCCCTGAAGCAAGGACATTTCGGCCTCGTGGCGATAGGTTGCATCACTGTGGCTGCGGGATTCTACTACTACTTCAAAGTTGCACGTGCCATGTACTGGCAGCAACCAACCGAAGAGACTCCTATACCAGTTTCCATGACAATCAAGCTCCTCATCGCCCTCCTGGGTGCGGGGATCCTTGCTCTCGGAATTTATCCGGGCCCCGTTCTGGCAGCCCTAAGATAGCCTTCCTCCTCGGGGAGGAGGAAATGCCAATCTGCAACGCAACGTGAGCAAGATCAATCATCTGATCCTGAGGAGCTTTCGCTGTTTCGAGTCCTTGGAGTACACGCCCGGGCCGGGCCTCAACTTTCTGATCGGAGAAAATGCCCAAGGCAAGACCTCCGTGCTGGAGGCTGTCTGCGTACTCTTGCGTCTGCGTTCGCCTCGTACCGCTAACCTTGCAGAGATGGTCCGCTTCGGCAGAGAGGGTTTCGGCCTGGAAGGACTGCTGGAGGGAAGTGCTGAAAATTGCTTCGACTTGACCGGAAATAGAGATGCGGCGGATCGCGTCCGTCTATCTCTCTCCTGCATTCCCCCCGTGCGAGCGCTTCGACTCGACGGCGTAGCCCAACTCTCCTCCTCGGAGTATCTCTCCAAGGCACGTATTGTCTGGTTTGGGATCGATGATCTCTCGCTGGTGAACGGGACGGCCGACCTGAGGAGAAAGTTGCTCGATAGCATCGGCCTGCAGAAAGAGGGAAACTACGGACGCGACTTGAAAACCTATGACCGGGCGCTCAGGTCACGGAATCTCTTGCTTCGGGAGGGAAGATCCCGGCGTGAAATCGAGGCCTACAATATACCTCTCGCCGAAGCGGGCGAACGGCTCATGGCCGAGCGCAAGAATATTGTCTCCGGTTTGGCCCCGCTTGCCGCGGAATCGTGCCTTAAGATTTCCGGAGAGGATCTCCTGATCAGCTACATCCCAGGAGCGGAGTCCCCCCTTCTCGAATCACTGGAGCTCAGCCGCAACGAGGAAATTCGTCTTCGCCAAACACGCGTTGGCCCCCAGCGGGATGATGTCTGGGTGAAACTCAATGGAATTCCAGCAGGATCCTTTGCCTCCGAGGGGCAAAGGCGCACCATTGCCCTGGCATTGAAAATTGCTGTATCAGGCCTCCTGACACGGGAAAACGGCATTCCTCCGGTTCTTTTACTCGATGATATCTTCGGGGAACTTGATCGGAGTCGTAGAGATGCCTTGTTACAAGGAATCCCAGAGGGTTCCCAAGCATTCCTAAGCACGACGGATCTCTCGGGAATAGTTCTTCCAGGGGGATCTCTTATCCACCAGATGGAGAGGGGAAACCTCAGTCAACTTGCCTAGCTTAATATCTGCGCCAATCCAGAGGGATGGATTCGGGACGACCTTGATTGATCAGAGGGATCGATTAAACTATTTCCACTCATCATGCTCATTCAACGCACCATGACCTCCATACGATACTACCTCAAACCATGGGCGCTTCTCCTACTTCCGGGAGCCCTTCAAGCTGCCGGGACGAAGACAGTAACTGAGCCAATGAGCTTCCTTCCTTCCCTCGCCATGAAAGGAACCTCACCGGAGACTCTCTCCAAACTCATATCGGCCGGTGGCATGGTCATGATTCCACTGCTGATCCTTTCAGTCGTTACTCTGGCTCTGGTCCTTCTCTATCTTGTTACCCTCAGGCGGAATACCGTTGCCGGTTCACGCTACATGAACACCGCCGAAGCCTTGCTCTCAAAGGGAGATCTGATGGGGTTGCTGGCCATTTCCAACCGTCACCGCGATATCGTTGCCGCTCTCATGACGCGCATGTTGGAGTTTCTAGCCAAGAATCCCACGGCCACGGATGATCAACTCCGTGAAATTGCACAAACGGAGGGAAATCGCGAGGCCGCTGTCCTGAACCAGAGAGTGGCTTGGCTTGCGGACATCGCCACCATCGCCCCGATGTTAGGCCTACTGGGAACGGTTTTTGGCATGATTCGATCCTTCAGCGTCATGGCCAATGATGTGGCGGCATCCCGCCCGATGCTCCTTGCCGAGGGAGTTGCCGAGGCGCTCGTTGCAACTGCCGCAGGACTGATCGTGGGTATCCCGGCCATGGCAGCCTATGCTTGGTTCCGAGGGAGGGTTCAGGAGATGATTTCCGAAATTGAGGGTGCAACGGGGATTCTGCTGGTGAAAATGGTCATTGCTCGTAAAAAGAATTCGGGTATCTGAGTCGCCAGGCATCAACCGTGAATTTCCGAACGCGCTCCCAACCTGAGCAGAGGGGATTTCTGATTGCCCCGATGGTTGACATCCTACTAGTTCTCCTTGGCTTCTTCATGCTGACTTGGAGTTTTGCTCGACAGGAGAGGGAACTAGATGTGCAGATGCCCTCTGCAGGTGAGGCCAAGGAACAGCGGGCTTCCATCGGCGAGGTGATCATCAACGTGAAGGCCGACGGAGAGCTTGTGATGAACCGCCGCACCATGAACCCAGACGAACTGCTTGAAGCACTTGCCAAAGTAGCGTCCCTTTATCCCGATCAGGCCGTTGTGCTGCGCGGGGACCAACGTGTCGATTACGGGCATATCGTGAGCACCCTTGATCTCTGCCGCCGTGCCAATATCTGGAACGTGGCATTTGCCACATCGGCTCCTGAAAAAAACCCAACGCCGTGAGGATGAAGGATCTTCAGGGAAATCTGTTTCTTCCTCTCCTGATTGCTGCGGCGTTCTCACTCTCCGCGCAGACGCAGAACATATCAGGTAATCTCACGCTTGGCACCGAACCCGAAGTAAGACGGGCTCTCCCTGTCGAAGGCAATCCAGCCTCTTATAATTCCTCGGTTGCGCAGCCCTCCGCTCCGCGTGTGATGAAGGCCCTGCCGGTAGGAACACCGATACCTACTTCTCTAGCCCCTATACCTCTTCCTGCAAACGCTCCGATCCATTACCCTGACCGAACCCCAGACCCCATGGGAAGCCTCAGGATCGCTCCCTTACATTCACAGAGTCCCGCAGAACTTGCAACTGCACAACTGACCATAGCGGATGAATGCTTTGGTAAGAAACAACCCGAAGCCTCTGTCACAGAGTACGAGAAGTTCCTCGCCATGGCCTCTCGCGATACACCGGGCAGGGAGCGTGCCATCTACCGACTTGGTGAATTGCAGCGTCAAATGGGAAGCATGGTTGCCGCAGAGTCCTCTTTTCACCATCTCCTCAGTGACTATCCCACTGGGGAGTTCAGACCTTCCGCATCATTCAGGATCGGGGAGATGAACGAATCTCGGGGAGATTTCATTCATGCCGCCGATGATTTCAACGTCACCTCCAAGAATGCCAAAGATCCCTCAATCCGGCTGGCAGCCTCCTACAGGGAGGCCCTCTGCAGGGAGCGCATCAGCGATACTGGCGAGAAAAAACAGGCGCAGACTCTCCTCATCTCCCTTGCCCAAGCATCCGAATATAGTACCTACAAGGCGCAGGCCCTGCTTCACCTTGCCTCCAGCGCCGCAGTGAGCAGGAGTGAGAATGATAAAAAACAGGCGCTCGTTTGGTACCAACAGCTACTCTCATGCCCCAAGGTAAGCGCTTCCAACACAGCGGGGATTTCCAAGGAAACATTTTCCGAAGCGACGGTAAAGTCGGCCCTTTTGGAGGCGGAACTAGGTAATCCCAAGGAGGCAAAAAAACTCTTCGAAACCATCGCCTTCTCCCAAGATCCGGGGGAGTGGCAAAGCATAGCCGCATTCGGATCCCTGCGGATCTCAGCCCAGTCGGGCGACGATGAGGGGGTGATCAGGGCCGCCGAAAAAGCTCTCTCTGGAGACCCCTCAAGCACCCCTGAGATTCTTCTCCTACGGGGAAATGCGCTTCGGAAAACAGGAAAAAATGCCAAGGCACTCGCCGACTACGAACGGGTTATTTCTGAGTTTCCTGCAAGCAAGGCTGCCTCGGCAGCAGCTTTCCAACGTCTTCTGGCACTCTACGCATCGGGCAGTCCCTCGCTGCCAGCGGAAATCGACCAATACCTCCTAACCGCCTCGGACCCAGGTGATCGAGCACGGGCCCAACTGCTGAAGGCGGAAGAAACCCTACGAAAGGGTAACTTCAAGGAGGCTGCCGGACTTTACCATGCCATTGATACCGACTCGATCCCCACCGCTTCCAAGCCCGACATCCTTTACAAGGAGGCTTGGGCACTCACTCAGGCCGGGGACAAGGACGCGGCCGATGCTGCTCTCTCACGCTTTCTCACAGCCTATCCGGACGATGACCGCTCTTCTGCGGCATTGGCACAACGGGGTATTCTAAAACAGCAACGGAATGATTTTTCCGGGGCACTTGCCGATTTCTCCCAGCTTCAGGAGCACTATCCCAAGGCTGCGGAACGTGAGTTGGCCCTTCAACAGAAAGGACTCCTCTTGGGCCAAAAGCAGGACAACAAGGGCATGGTTGAGACCCTCACCCTGCTTCTTCGCGATTACCCTAAGAGTACCGCCGCCGCTCAGGCGCACTACTGGATCGGATGGGTAGCCATGGAGAACAAGGACTACCCCACGGCCGTCAGCGAACTCTCCCTTGCCCGCTCGGGCGATCCCAAGCAGTTCGCGGAGAGAGCAGGTCTTCGGATCCTTCTAGCCCTCTATTACGAAAATAAACCTGAAGAAGCAGCACGGGAAGCTGCTGCCCTGAAGCCCTCCCTGATCCCGCCAGAGGTAAGTCGTTGGCTCGGCCTGAGGGAGATGGAGACCGGTGATGCAAGACGTGCGGAGCACTTTCTTTCCCCACTCGTGAAGGATGGACTCCCCGGTGCCTCGGATGCAGAGATCCAGGGAACGCTTGCCTCGGCTCTGGTAGCGCAAAGTAAGTATCATGCCGCACTCCTACCTGCTGAAGCATGCCTAAAACTCGCGCGCGAACCAGCTTCGAGAGCCAAGGCTCTTCTGGTTGCCGCCAAGATACAGCAATCCATGAACAATCTTCCCCAAGCAGCCTCAATGGCTGAAGAGGCGATGCTTCTGCAACCAGAGGGTTCCATCAATGCCGAGGCTAGGATCCTAAGTGGCGACATCCTGATGGAACGCAAGGAGTATAACTCAGCGGCCAAAGCCTTTATGACGGCAGCCCTCCTCCATGATGATCCGACACTGACGCCCAAGGCTTTAGCCAAGGCTGCCATTGCCTACCAGAAGGCCGCCAACCCATTTGAAGCGCAAAAGGCACTCGAAGAGTTGCGTAAACGCTTTCCGAATGTTCCATTGCCTACGATACCAACATCATGAGGAATATGAGAAACCCCGCAACCATCACGCTGTCGTTACTTCTGGTTGTATCCTGTGCGGCCTTGTCGACATTCCTTCCCCGCGTGGTGGCGGAAAATTCATCCCCAACTTCCACAAGTTCCCTAACTCCCCTAATTTCTCAAGCGACTCCGATCCCGACACCAACAACCACGCCCACGAATGCACCGGTGTCATCATCCAAGACAGAGCCAGCAAAGCAACTGACGAAACTCGTTCCACGTGCCATCCCGGAAATTCATGCGACCATCTGCATTCCCGAGGATTGGACCCTTGTACAAGGAAGCCTGCTTGATGGCGGTGTACTCCTGGCCACCAAGGAAAAAATCGCCTCTGAAGCAGACACTTGGTCCACGGGACTTAGCATGAGCATCGACCGAAACGGGGCTAAGGACTCGGATCAGAAAGCCAGCGTCTATGCTCTGGCAATGGCCCGTGAAGCCCTCGAGAAAGCTGGTGAGGAAGCCTCTCCCCTGAGGGAATCTCAAGAAGGCGCGTTCCATAACATCCGCTTTGATTTTCCAGTGCAGGGAGACCAGTCCCTAATGGTCACGGAAGAAATGAGGGCAAACGATAGCACCGGCACCGTTGCCGTGATTCTCTGGCAGATGCCGAAAGATGAGACAGGATCCCTTGAGGCACTCAAAGATTCCATCCTGACCAGTCTGAAACTCGATCCAGCCCAATGATCACCGATAAAAAAAAGGGGGGCAATTTTCCTCTCTTCCTACTTTTCCTGCTAGCGCTTTCGATAGGTATCGGCCTGTTGGCCTTCTGGAGAATAATGCATCCCGTCATTCCCCAGGCGACTGTCACATCACTGAGAAGCCCTTTTTCTTTCTCCTCAGGCGAGCGGAATCAGAACCTCTCTTCACCAGCACTGAGAACCATGGACAACGAGTTCACCGAACTGGTCGAACACGTCATCCCCTCCGTGGTGAGCATCACCACAACAACGGCACCTGACCGAGAGGCCTTGGTACGTCAGTTCTTTGGTCTTGGCGGGGGAGGAGGGGTTCCAAAAACAAGTAAGATGGGTTCCGGAATGATCGTCTCATCCGACGGCCAGATCGTCACCAACTGGCATGTAATTAACGGGGCCTCACAGATTGCCGTTCAGATGAGTGATGGCCGCACACTTCCAGCCCGTGTCGCAGGCGTTGACCAGCGATCAGACATCGCCGTGCTCAAGGTTGATGCCGAGAACCTTATGCCGATTGAACTGGGGGACTCCGAGCAGGTCAAGGTGGGGCAGATGGTCTTCGCTGTAGGTAATCCCTTCGGTCTTCAGGAGACCGTGACCCAAGGCATCATCAGCGCCAAGGGACGCCGGACTACCAGCGAGGCGGCCAATGAGTTCTTCCAGACAAGCGCCACGATCAACCCTGGCAACTCGGGCGGTCCGCTGATCGACATCCACGGGAAGGTCATCGGAATCAATAACTTCATTCTCAGTAGCAGCGGAGGATCCGAAGGCATTGGCTTCTCCATCCCTTCCAACGTGGCTCGCCGCGTCTATGAGGATGTCGTCCAGCACGGTCGTGTGATCCACCCGTGGCTCGGCGTTGTGATGCGACCGCTTACACCGGGCCTTGCCAAGCAGCTTCTTCTGAGCAACACGCAGGGGGCTCTGGTGGCGGCAACACTCCCCAATTCCCCCGCAGAGAAGGCAGGTCTCCAGAGTGGGGACGTGATTCTCGCCATCGACGGGCGAGCAGTGAGGGATGGCAAGGATCTACGGAATAGAGTGGCCGAGGCTCCTGTTGGAAAGCGTGTGACCCTATCAATCCTAAGGGCTGGACAAGCGATGGAATTAAGCACGCGCATGGACGAGGAGCCTCCGAACTGATTCTGCCCAAGGAACTGTTCGCACTTCTTAATTCTTAACCGGAAGAAAGCCTTGTCATTTTTTCAGAGACGCTTGCGATCACGCTACCGCCTTAACTAGTATCAAGTGGTCGTATGGTTCCTGAACACGCTCCCGGACTCCGGACTCCCCGCCCTAACAGGATCTTCATTGCGGCCGCTTGGATCCTTGGACTGGTCGCATTGATTGAATTGGGCCTTGCGACAGTAGCCCTTCTGCCCTCACTGATCACGGCTATTCACTCCAAAGAAACCTTCCGGATTTCAAGTTCCTCAGCGGTAGCCTCCCAAGCATCCGATTCTTCTTCTGCTGCAATTCCAGCCCCTCTAGAGAAACCTCTGGAGACTTCCCCCGTGAAGGAGTTACTGGCCACTCGTCCTCAAGATGCCCCTTTCGAGCCAGCCAACTCAAAGGAACCCGTTAATGGCTCTCCCTTGGGGATCGTCAGCGCCAGACTTGTAACAGGGGAGGATGGTTCAAAAAAACTCCTTATCGCCATCAAGTCGAGGACTGGTGATTCCATCGAAGTCCCTCAGGTCAAGGTGCAGGTCTACTTCTATGACCAAGATGGAGATAGCGGAGATGTCTTTCCGAGCAAGGCTCAGGTCACCTCCTCGTGGATGAGCCTCCCTGTTTCGTGGAAGAAAAAAGGGGAACCCGAACTCCTGCAAGTCAGCTATCTTCCAGAGCAAACGGATACCATGCCGAAATTCGCAGGATATGTTGTCGCCGTCTATTACAAGGGTGACCTGCAGGATTACAGATCAGAACCCTCCAATCTGCAGAAAAAGTTCCCCCTCAAGTACTTTATCGGACTTGACGAATAGTCATGCATTTTCAACGGCGCTCCCACTTGGCAGGAAACCGCGGAAGCCTCTGGCTGATCTGCCTCTTGTTTTTGATGCTGCTTCCCCCATTCACGCTCCCATTGAGGGCTCAATTGCTTGTTGATTTCTCGCTTCAGCGAACCCTCTACATCGCCTACGAGCCGTTGCTTGCAACCGTGAGAATCACCAACCTCTCGGGAAGCAACCTCCTTCTGGCCGATGTCGAGGGAAAGAAGTGGTTCGGATTTCAAATCGAGACCCTAGATGGTCGCCCCATTCCTCCCATTGATCCGAATTATGAGATTGAGCCGGTGCAGATCGGTGCCGGCGAATCAATCACCAGGACGGTGAACCTGACACCCCTCTACCCTCTGGGCGACTACGGCAGTTATCGTGTTAGGGCAACCGTGTACGCCGCGGAGTTGGGTGGCTACTTCAGCAGTCCTGCGATGACCGTAGAGATCACCGAGGGGAGATTACTCTGGCAGCAGACTGTCGGTGTCCCCGGGATAAACCAAGGCCCCGGATCCGGAAGAACCATCAGCCTTCTAGCTCAGAGACTTCCGGATAAGACGGACCTCTACCTACGCATCCAGGACAAGAATGCAGGCATCGTCTATTGCACCTCACGCCTTGGAGACTTCATCTCTTACGGGAAGCCACAGGTACTCTTGGACTCCACCAACGCAATCCATATCCTTCAGAATTCAGCACCCCGGCTCTTCGTTTACTCCAAGATCAGTCTGGATGGAAAGATTCTCTCGCGGCTCTCTTACAACGCCCCAAAGACCCGCCCGAATCTGGTTCGCTCACCCGATGGGAGTGTTGGTGTCGTGGGTGGGATCCCCTTCGATCCTCATGCCACCCCTCCCCCGAACCAGATGGGAAAACTTTCCGATCGCCCTGTGCCGTTACCCACACCGGAAACTTCACTATCCCCCGTACCGAAGAGCAAAGTTCAATCATCTTCCAAAGGCAATCCAACTCCTCCCCCTAAAACAACGGCACCCACGGATTGATATCGCGAGTACACCTTCCGATCAGAAGGGATTTTCTTGCGGGAAGATTTTAGCCTCCTTAAGTTTACCCCTGTTTCAGGGGCAATAGCTCAGTTGGTAGAGCGCGTCGTTCGCAATGACGAGGTCAGGGGTTCGATCCCCCTTTGCTCCACTTCTTCATTTGTATTTACCAACCCTCTGGCGGGAATTTGGTTGAAGGTGGTCTGCTAAACTCAGGCTTTCTTTACAAAGCAGGCTTTAAGGCCAACAGCAATCCCATCCACTTTGCAATCGATCTCGTGATCCCCATCCACCAACCGGATCGGCTTCGACTTGGAGCCCCCCTTAAGAACAGAGGAGCCCCCCAACTTAAGGTCCTTGATCAGGACAACACAGTCGCCATCGGCTAAAACAGTTCCATGCGCATCCTTCACGACGCGAGGAGCATCGGCGGCATCAGGTTCGGCTTCCTTGGGCCACTCAAATCCGCAGGTTACACACTCCCATTGATCGGGATGAGCGATCACCTCATCCATGGTGCATTCGGGGCAGGTAGTATGATCCATGATTTTTTAAATTTTAGAGATAATGGCATTAAAGGTCTGGCTGGGTCTCAATGCGGCGTTAGCCTTCGCCTCATCCGGTAGGTAGTAGCCACCAACGTCCACGGGCTTGCCTTGGACGGCATTGAGTTCGGAGACAATTTTTCCCTCGTTGGCCGTGAGTTCAGCGGCGATCGGGGTGAAGAGGGCTTTCAACTCGATATTCTGCGTCTGGGCGGCGAGTGCTTGTGCCCAGTAGAGAGCAAGGTAGAAGTGACTTCCTCGGACATCGATCATGCCGAGCTTGCGCCCCGGGGACTTATCGTTATCGAGGAACTTGCCGGTCGCCTCATCAAGGGTCTCGGCAAGCACCCTTGCCGAGGGAATCCCAAATGTCTCGGCGACATGCTCGAAGGAGGGTGCCAGCGCAAAGAACTCGCCGAGGGAATCCCAACGAAGATAGTTCTCCTCTAGGAATTGCTGCACATGCTTCGGGGCTGAGCCTCCGGCACCTGTTTCGAAGAGGCCGCCGCCGTTCATAAGTGGAACAATGGAAAGCATCTTGGCACTGGTACCGACCTCAAGGATCGGGAAAAGGTCGGTCAGATAATCACGCAGCACATTGCCCGTGACTGAGATGGTGTCCTTCCCCTGAACGATCCTCTCAAGGCTGAAGGTGCAAGCCTCGGCAGGAGGGAGGATTCGGATATCGAGTCCCGCAGTATCGTGATTCGCAAGGTAGGTCTTCACCTTGGCGATGAGCTGGGCGTCGTGGGCGCGCTTTTCATCAAGCCAGAAGACGGCGACATCTCCCGTGGCACGGGCACGGTTCACTGCGAGCTTCACCCAGTCTTGGATCGGAGCATCCTTCGTCTGGCAGGCACGCCAGATATCACCCTCCTCAACAAGGTTCTCAAGAAGCACCTTTTCGGAGGCGTCCGTGACTCGGACCACGCCACTTCCAGGAATCTCGAAGGTCTTGTTGTGGGAACCGTATTCCTCGGCAGCCTGCGCCATGAGGCCAACATTCGGAACCGAGCCCATGGTCTTCGGATCTAGGGCACCATGCTTTTTACAGAAATCAATGACCGCTTGGTAAACCCCGGCGTAGGAGCTGTCGGGAATGACGGCGAGTGTGTCTTGGGTCTTACCGGAAGCGTCCCACATTTTTCCCCCAGCCCGGATCATGGCGGGCATCGAGGCGTCCACGATGACGTCGCTTGGGACATGGAGGTTCGTGATTCCCTTGTCGGAGTTGACCATCGCGATGGAGGGGCCGTTTGCGAGAGCCTCCATGATATCGGCCTCAATGGCGACCTTCTGGTCGGCGGGCAGCGTCTGGATCTTGGCAATGAGGTCACCGAATCCATTCTTTAAATCAACGCCGAGCGTAGCGATCACCGCAGCATGCTTGCTAATCAGGTCACTGAAGAAAACCTCGACCGCATGACCGAAGATGATCGGGTCGGAGACCTTCATCATTGTCGCTTTCATATGGAGGGAAAAGAGAACTCCATCGACCTTCGCCTTGGCGATCTGCTCGGCGAGAAACGCCACAAGAGCCTTTTTACTCATGACGGTGCTATCGAGAATCTCGCCAGCCTTAAGTGGGGTCTTTTCCTTGAGCACTTTGGTCGTGCCGTCAGAGCCGACAAACTCGATCTTCACATCGGTCGTAGCGGGAACAGTCACCGACTTCTCATTGGAGAAGAAGTCGTTCTTCCCCATCGTTCCCACGCTGGTCTTGGAATCGGCGGTCCAGGCACCCATGGAGTGAGGATGCTTGCGGGCATACTGCTTGACAGCCTTGGGGGCTCGGCGGTCCGAGTTTCCCTCGCGGAGGACGGGGTTGACCGCACTCCCCTTGATCTTGTCGTAGCGGTTGCGGATTTCTTTTTCGGCTTCAGTCTGCGGATTGTCAGGATAGTCAGGAAGCTTGTATCCCTTCGACTGAAGTTCAGTGATGGCGGACTTAAGTTGTGGAAGTGAGGCACTGATGTTGGGAAGTTTGATGATATTGGCCTCGGGCTTGAGGGTCAGGGCACCAAGCTCGGCTAGAGCATCGCTGATCTTCTGATCCTCGTTCAGGAAATCTGGGAAGGTAGCTATGATGCGGCCGGCAAGGGAGATGTCGCGTAGTTCGACGGTGAACCCGGCCTTTTTCGTAAAAGCCTGTACGATAGGAAGGAAGGAATAAGTCGCCAGTGCAGGAGCTTCGTCGGTCTTGGTATAGAGAATGGTCGGCATTTCGGACATGATGGGGCAGTTTAGTTCCCCTTGGAATCAGAGGCAATCGCGGATAAGGGAAAGAGAGAGTTGCCTCGAAAAATCATTCCGCTAAATTGGAACGACTATGGGCAAAACGCTTCTCGAAAAAGTCTGGGAGGAACACACCGTTCGCACACTCCCTGACGGCAGGACACAACTTTTGATCGGCACTCACCTCATCCATGAGGTGACGAGTCCTCAAGCCTTCGGCATGGTGCGCGACCTCGGACTCAAGGTACTATATCCGAACCGCACCTTCGCTACCGTGGACCATATCGTCCCGACCGACCAGCGAGCGGAGCCTTTCTCTGATCCGCTCGCCGACGCAATGGTGAAGGAACTACGCAAGAACTGCACGGAGACCGGAGTCACGTTCTTCGACCTTCCCTCGGGCAACCAAGGCATCGTCCATATCGTTGGCCCGGAACAGGGCATCACCCAACCCGGCACCACGATCGCCTGCGGTGACTCCCACACCTCGACCCATGGTGCTTTCGGTGCCATCGCGTTCGGCATCGGGACCAGTCAGGTACGTGACGTCCTCGCCACCCAGACCATGGCGATTGGAAAACCCAAAGTACGCCGCATCAATGTCAACGGAAAGCTTGCGCCTGGCGTCTATGCGAAGGATGTCATCCTCCACATCATTCGCCACCTCGGCGTGAACGGCGGCATCGGCTACGCCTACGAATACGCCGGCTCAACTTTCGATTCCTTCACTCAGGAAGAGCGCATGACCGTCTGCAACATGTCGATTGAGGGCGGTGCCCGCGTCGGTTACGTGAATCCGGATGAGACTACTTTCGAGTACCTCCGGGGCCGCCCCTACTCCCCCAAAGGAACAGAGTGGGAGGCAGCTGTCGCCCGCTGGAAAGCAGTCGCTTCGGACAAGGACGCCGTCTACGATGATATTGTCAACTTCAAGGCCGAGGATATCCTCCCCACCGTCACTTGGGGAATCACTCCCGCTCAGGCGATCTTCATCGACGAGAAGATCCCAGACCCTAAGGATCTCCCTGAGAAGGACCGTGACACTGCGGCCGAAGCGATCGAGCACATGAAGCTCCCCGCAGGCACACCGGCGGCAGGCATCAAGATTGATGTCGCCTTTCTCGGGAGTTGCACTAACGGACGCCTCTCCGATCTCCAGGAAGTGGCTAAGCACATTCGCGGTCGCAAGGTTGCCTCGCATGTGAAGGCAATCGTTGTTCCCGGGTCCCAAGTAGTGGCTTCCATCGCCGAAAAAATGGGGTTGGCGGAGATTTTCCGCGAGGCCGGCTTTGAGTGGCGTGGTGCCGGGTGCTCCATGTGTCTGGGGATGAATCCAGACAAACTTGTCGGCGACCAACTCTGCGCCAGTTCAAGCAACCGCAACTTCAAGGGTCGCCAAGGCAGCCCAACGGGACGCACCATGCTCATGAGTCCGCTCATGGTTGCTGCGGCAGCACTCACCGGTGAGGTCAGCGATGCACGCAAAGTCTTCGGTATCAGCTGATGCCGAAGATTTTCCACCCTTTCACTTTTTTCAACTTCTAACATTTTAACCTCCCTACCCATGGCCCTTGAAAAAATCACACAAGTAACCGGATGCGGCGTCTTTGTTCCTGGCGACGACATCGATACCGACAGGATTATTCCCGCACGCTTCATGAAATGCGTTACCTTCGACGGACTCGGTGAATTTGCGTTTGCTGATGCCAAGGTGGCCGAGAAGGCCGCCGGACGCCTCCACCCTCTCGATGATTCCCGTTTCAATGGGGCCACCATCCTTCTCTCCGGATCGAACTTCGGCTGCGGTAGTTCCCGGGAACATGCCCCGCAAGCGCTCTACCGTTACGGCTTCCGTGCCATCATCGCGGAGAGCTTTGCCGAGATCTTCTTCGGCAACTCCACCACACTCGGCATCCCTTGCGTGAAGATGTCCAAGGAGGACATTGCAGATCTTGCTGCCCTTATCGAAAAGACCCCCACCACCCAGGTGACCGTGAATCTTACAGAGAACAAGGTAACCATCGATGACATCGACTTCACCGCCGAGATCACCATGCCGGGGCATGCTAGGGAGCCCCTCATGAACGGGCGCTGGGACTCGATCGCCGATCTGGTCGATGGTCTTGAGGATGTGAAGAGCCGCGTAGCGGCGATTCCATACCTAGCTAACAAGTAACAGGTTCATGGCTTCCGGAGTACGCCAAGGGTACGGCGGCTCCGTTTTGGCAGAAAGTGCCAGCACCGTAACATTCTTTAGTTGGCAGAATGCCCGTGAATGCGCTGTGGGCGCAATGGGAATCTATGCTCTTTGCATGCTGGGGCAGGCGATTCCCATTATCAGCCGAGGCGTTGTTGCCTCGCCACTTTGGCCTTCCAGCGGACTAGCTCTGGCTATCCTTCTACTGAAGGGGTGGAGGCTCTTTCCGGCCATAATATTTGGAACCATAGCCTCGACGATCTGCTTCGGGAACCACCCTCTCTTCATTCTCGCGGGTTCTCTCGGCAACACCCTTGAATCAATCATTGGATACTTCCTATTGACGAGGATCTTTGATTTTTCCGTTCAGATGTCACGACTTCGCGACCTGGTGCTTATTATGACCGTGGGATCAACGATCGGCCCGTTCATTAATGCACTCATTTGCACATTTGCACTCGGATCGCTGAAATTAAACTCAGCAAGCCTGTTCACACTTTCCTCATATCAGACCTTGGAAACTTTCTGGATGGGAAATCTGTTAGGAATTGCCGTTTTCACTCCCTTCTTCCTCGCTTTGTTCCTGAAGTTTCCCCTTTTTCCGACGGAAATGTCGAAGATCCGAGGCTGGTGTATGATTTTAATTTTTATTGCCGGCTGCATCGTCTCTTTTTGGAATAACAATCGTCTTTCCAACCAGTCTTATCTCCTATCATTCCTCCCTTACCCGCTCATCGTCTGGTTAGGAGTCTCACTCGAGTTGGGTGGCGTTACATTATCTCTCGTAATATTGGCTGTTATTTCGACCTATTTCACGACAATTGGGTTTGGTCCTGTTACCTCCAAAAATGCTTTTAGACAAAACGAGCATCTTACGCTCTATATAGCGGCAAGAACTTTCACCACCCTACTGGTGGCAGGTGTTGTCCAAGATTACCGAAGAACTCTTGCCAAGTCACGTCTGGCCATCAGAACAGCGAAGTTGGGTCATTGGGAATGGAATCATCGGGAGGGGATCACCACATTTGCTCATCCTAGTCTAAAAAAACTGACTTCAGAGACTTCAGAGACTTCAGAGACTTCAGAGACTTCAGAGTTAATTTTCCCGTTTAATTGGCAAGAGCATGTCGCTGTATCAGATTACGATCGACTCCCTTGGATGCAGTCCCTCAATGCAAAGAAGATCGGAGACAATATAATCGGGAATGTTCGACTTGGTCCTGAAATGAACGCACTTTTCCTCTCTCTAAGAGGTGTCGTCAGGGAGATTGATGTTTCGGGAAAGCCAATCTCTATGTTCGGAGTCCTCCGGGATGTTACCGATGAGGTAAGGCTCACCGAAGAGCGCATCAAGGCCGAGCTTCGGGAATCCGAACTACGCCATCTCCGCGCCAGCCTCAATCCCCACTTTCTCTTCAATAGCCTCAATGTCCTGAAATCCTTGATCATCGAAGATGTGACCATGGCCCAGCAGGCCGTAATCTCTCTCGCTAAAATTCTTCGCTCCTCGCTGAAGACAACTAGGCAACCCCAGGTGTCATTACGTGAAGAACTTGAGGTGGTACGTGCCTACATTGATCTCCAAAAGTTACGCTACGAGAACCGACTCGATATATCCTTGGTTGTGGATCAGGCTGCGGAGAGTTTTTTGCTTCCTCCAATGCTCCTGCACCAACTCCTAGAGAATGCTATCAAACATGGGATGGAGAAAAAGTTAAGCAGCCAAGGGATCCAGATCCATGCCTTCCTGGAGGAAGAGAATCTCGTGCTGATCACAACGAACCCTGGGATTTATGATGCCGGAGCGGATGAGGGGATCGGCCTACAGAGCATCCGCAAACAGCTGAACTCGCTTTATGGAGCGTCCGCATCCTTTGAAATCGCTAATGCAGAGCTTGGTCTTGTGAGAGCGAGGATTAAGATACCTCCCCGCGCAATAGTTGAAGAGCCCTTTGTAAAGGGCAAAAAAACACAATAAAATTGCGATGCCATCCCACTCTCATCTCAGGAATATTCTGATCGTTGATGACGAACGCACGGCCCGTGTCGAAATGGAGCGGATGATCCGTATACTCGAACCTGATTGCGACATCCAGACCGCCGATTCCGTGGAGGAATCTCTTTGTAGAATCAAGGAAAAGTCCCCTGACGCCATCTTTCTTGATATTCAGATGCCTGGAGGAGATGGATTTGATCTCTTGTATAGACTCGGCAAGCAAAGACCTCCGGTTGTCTTCACTACCGCCCACGAGCAGTTTGCGGCGCGGGCTTTTGAACATGACGCCGTCGACTATCTTCTCAAACCATTCGGCAATGACCGCCTTAAAACTGCATTGACCCGACTTGGTATTTCGGGGCCTGCGGAGAATACGTTTACAGCAGATGATCTGATGATCCTCAAAGTGGATGGTGAATGCACTCTGGTTCGCGTAGGAGACATTGATCTTCTTGAATCAAAAGATGGCACAACGATGATTTATACAAATGCGAAGTTCGGCAAAGTCAACAAGACGCTGGCTCAACTAGAGGAGCAACTTGATCCTAAACTTTTTTTCCGGACCTCTCGTGATCAGCTTGTGAACCTTCAGAGAGTCCGAAAGATCAGCATCACCGATCAAGACTCTCTACAAGCGACTCTCTTCAATGGATCCACGGTTCGCTTCTCGAGACGTCGTGGAGTGTTATTCCAAAAATCACACTCTTTCTGAGCCCTTGCAGGGAGCACTGGGCGGGTCTGTTGTTCATCCTCTATAGAAATCTCTTCCCGGCGGAAAAGGCTTCGCATTGAGCCTCCTCTTGAGGGAGAGATTTTTTTTGGGCTTTGAATGATTGTTCCACGATTTCGATGCAAGAAATGACCTCTTTTTTTATTTCCGACCACAAGATGTTGTGTTTACTTTGTTGAAAGGATTAGGAAAAACACAATGCTTTGCCCCAAGTGCTCCACGGTCGATGACAAGGTGATCGACTCACGACTTTCCAAAGACGGCACGAGTATACGTCGCCGGAGGGAATGTCTGGGGTGCGAGAGTCGTTTCACCACCTACGAGCAGATAGAGCGCGTGGAGCTTCTAGCCGTGAAGCGCGATGGCAGGAGGGAACCCTTCGACCGCCACAAACTTCTCTCCAGTTTCATCAAGGCATGTGAGAAGCGACCCATTTCCATCGACATTATGGAGGAGTCGGTCAACTCCATCCTCAATGATCTTGAATCAGGTCAGGAGCGGGAAATTTCAACGAAGGCCATTGGTGCCAAGGTGATGGTGAGGCTCCATTCCATCGATCCCGTGGCCTATGTCCGCTTTGCCTCAGTCTACCGACGATTCGAGGATATCGGAGAATTCATTGAAGAAATCCAGTCACTGGAGCGGCGTGCTCCTCTCTCCGATGACCAGAAGGAACTCTTCAACAAGGCAACCTGAAGCCCCCTTTACCCCATGATTGCATTTCTTGATGGCATGCCTCTGGTGGCTCTTCCCGATGGAAGAAATACCAGCTTTGACAAACGCTGGATCACTGCCTCTATCAGTAACGCGGCCGAGCATGCCGGCTATCACCGCTGGTGGCTAGCGGAGCACATTGCCGAGAGTGTCACCATATACCTGCATCGGGATTTTGCGGAAAACAGTGTCGGCATCCTCAAACTTCAGGAAGCGGTGCTTGAGGTCCTGCAATCGCTTGGTTTTGAGGATGTGGCAGGTCATTACCGTCTTCCTGATCCACCTGTAAGGCTGTCTTTAAGGGAGTTGGCTCGAGAGGCAGGGGATAACTAC
>Ga0114960_10000384_pt1 | contig 37283 bp, 34 predicted proteins | sample C_130625_MF_Meta_FD_92637 | JGI IMG/M metagenome (GOLD analysis project Ga0114960, IMG submission 92637) | Freshwater microbial communities from Lake Croche, Canada to study carbon cycling - C_130625_MF_MetaG | ecosystem: Environmental > Aquatic > Freshwater > Lake | place: Lake Croche, Canada...
ACGAAAGACCAGAAAAATATGTATCCAAGAAAAACAATACACGAAAAATCAAGAAGAATTATTTATAAGCGATTTCATTTCATAACTTGTAAAAATGGGCGTTTTAAATGAGAAAAGGTGTAAAGGGTCGTGTCGGGTCGTGTCGGGTCGTGTCGTGTCGGGTCGTGTCGGGGTGGTGGCGGACCCCCGAAGGGGAGAAGATAATTGTATATGATCATATAGAATTATTCTATTCGCTATTCGTATTGTGTGGGGATGGGGCTTAATAATTTGCCCCGCCGCGCCAATAACTGATTCCACTCGATGTTCCAATTGGTTTGGAAATATGCGCATTACTAGTCCAGTTCATTGTCTGGTATGATTTCAAAGTGCAACAGTGTCCAGTAAGAACATTTGTATTATTGAAAGCAATACTTGTTCTCCATGAACGTCCAATTTGGTAAGCGAATCCCGCCTTTTTGTTTCCTCCACCCTGATTTTGGTTGATGATTGAATCATAATATCTAGCACGTTTAGCAGCGTTTGATAGACCCATTATATATTCGCTAAAGATTTTTATTCCAATTCGAATTACAATTTGTAAAACGATATAAAAGCAAGCCGACTATACAATATAGAAGATTCATTTTATTTTATCGGATAATAAAATGAATACTATTTTGCAAAGTGATGAAGATATACGCATTGAAAAAATGCCGGATGGCACCGAGAAATACATATTCGACCCATTTAATTCCCTAAATAAAGAGATAACACCCGAAGATGTGGCGGGGATTTTGCAACAATATGGTGTTAATTATCCTATACAAAACTTCAATCTATATCGCCGCGCATTTGTTCACCGCTCTTACATTCGTCGACCAAATGCGGAAAATGAAAAAAATCACATAGAAATAATGCCTAAACCTGAAAATTGTCTCCCCCTATATACAAAATCGAACGAGCGGATGGAATTTGTAGGAGATGGGGTATTAGAGTGTGTTACGAAATTCTCTCTTTATCGCCGTTTTCCTAAAGAGCAAGAAGGATTTATGACGGAAAAGAAAATCGCATTGGTGAAGAATGAATCGCTCGGTCGTTTAGCATTGGAAATGGGATTGCATAAATGGTTTATTATTTCCAAACATGTGGAAACGAAACAAACCCGAACAAATTTGAAAAAGTTGGGGTGTTTGTTTGAAGCGTTTTTAGGCGCCATTTTCCTCGATTTCAATCGGATTAGCGTTCCTGACTTCAGTGAATATTCCGGGGCACCTGTCATCGGTCCGGGGTTTCAATTAGCGCAAATTTTCATTGAAAACGTCTTTGAAAAACACGTGGATTGGATGAATCTGATTCAAAATGACGATAATTATAAAAATATATTACAAGTTCGCATTCAGAAAGAATTCAAAGTCACTCCGAATTATATGGAAATCGAACAGCATAATCAAGACGGCGGGTATTATATGGGGGTATATTTGTGTTTAGGTCAAGCAAATAATGGATTAACACATTTTGATTCTTTGTCATATACACAATTCGCCAATTTCGGTAGTGTTCACCAATATATGTCGGACCACGGAAGAATCTTTTTGTTTTTAGGAGAAGGTAAACATAAAATAAAAAAGAAGGCGGAACAGATTGCGTGTGATGCGGCAATACGGAATTTATCGAATTTTTAGCATAATGGTGGATGAGAAGTCGGTTCAAGCCACTAAATCAGTAGTTAGTTGTATATTACAAATGCGAAAGTTGCATACATTATGCAGTGTTTTGTGAAATTTTATATAATATTTTATCCAATATTGTATAAATCATCTATCATGGATTCTAATGAAGATGATTCTTGCGAAATAGATACATATACAATAACTCAAACTTTTATTGCAAAATTATTTAACGAAACTAGGAAGAGCATAACTATAACGCCTTTTTCAATCATGAAAGATGATATCAAAAATTATAGGATTTTGACAAATAAACAACTAATGCAATTGGAACATCTAACTGAAGACGAAAAAATCGAAATTATAAAAATATATAATATTATGTTTATGTCTATAGAAAATTTATTCGATAAAGACTAAATGGCATCGACTCTGATAGATGGTAAAATATAGTAGATTGAATTATATATATAGTATATATTTCAATCAATCTTAAATGAATATTCATAATTTAGGTATAAAAAAAAATCCAAAACCTAAAAATCCGGTTCAAATCATTTTAGAAGGGGACCAAAATAAAAAAAATGCAATAGGAGAAATAGAAGAGGAACCGAATATTATAATGCGGGATATGAGGAAAAAAACAGATATGAATCGCGAACTTATAATAAAAAGGTTGATGTCAAATAATATATTGGTTGAAAATCAAATACCATCGCAATCTATCATTCCACATATATCCGAAACATTACAAGAACCCATTGAACCGAGTGAAACCGTGGCAAAACTGTCGGAACCTGAAGAAGAAGAAGCAGAAGCCAGAGAAGAAGCAGAAGCAGAAGCAGTTATAATTCATAAAAAAACCGACAAAAAAGAAACAGATAAAAAAGTTTCTCGTAAAAAAGGCAAAGAAATCAAGTATGATATTATAACCGATTTCAACCGTATTAAAATTGGAGATGAACTCGTAAATAAACGACTACCCCTCACAAAACCCGTCAAAATGCAAATTTCACCGTATTATATGACAAATCGAGCAATATACATTGACAAAATTGCGCGCCTTTTGCAACCCTACCGAGAAGACATCGCGCATCATAATGATGAAATATCATGCGATTCTCTCAATAATACAACATCCAATATCGAACTTCTTACTCATCAGAAAATCGTGCGCCAATATCTCAATCTATTTACTCCATATAGAGGACTGTTGTTATATCACGGGTTGGGTTCTGGTAAAACGTGTTCATCCATCGCCATCGCAGAAGGAATGAAAAGCGAACGCCAGATCGTGTTAATGACCCCCGCGTCTTTAAAAATGAATTTTTTCAGTGAATTGAAAAAATGCGGCGACCATTTATACAAAAAAAATCAATTCTGGGAATTTGTCAGTATTGACGGGAACCCTGAATACGTAGGACTGCTTAGTCAAATACTCAATCTTACCCCCGCCTACGTGAAAATGCATAAAGGCGCTTGGTTAGTGAATGCAACAAAATCGGCGAATTTCGCGCAACTTTCAACAACCGACCAGAAAAACGTCGATGAACAAATCAATGCGATGATTCGCGCCAAGTATATTGATATAAATTATAATGGTATTAATCAAAAGAAGTTGAAAGAACTCACCAAAGACGATTCTATCAACCCATTTGACCATAGAACGGTGATAATCGACGAAGCGCATAATTTCGTGAGTCGTATTCTCAATAAATTGAATAAACCCACATCGATCTCATACAAACTATACCACTATTTGATGGATGCCACGGATGTCCGCATTATTTTACTGACGGGAACACCTATTATCAATTATGTGAACGAAATCGCGATTCTGTATAATATATTAAGAGGCAGAATAAAAACATGGGAATTATCCGTTCGCACAACTACAAAAGAGAAAATAAATAGCGATACGATTTTGGAGATGTTCGTTAAAGACGGATTGAATACATATGATTATGTTGAATACAGTGGTAATCATTTGACGGTTACGCGCAACCCTTATGGATTTATTAATAAACTAGATACTAGGAAAGCGGTGGAATTAAAGGAGAAAAACGCGAAAGAAGAGCAGCGCATTATCGAACGAATGGAAAAACGGAAAATAGAAAAAGAAGCGATGAAAAAAACGAAACGGAAATCGCCACCAAAAGCCTCCGCCGTAATAAAAGGCGGAAAAACGAAAAAGAAATCGACCGCCAAACCCAAAGCAACCTTCGAAAATGATCCCATACAAAAATTGGGGGCGAACGTCATTGCGGTTAAACCACTGGAAGAGAAAGAGTTGGAAAAAGACGAAACCATGGATAATTATTATAAACATATGAATTATTATGAAGGCGGTGCGGATGAATTCGCCAAATACAGTGGTGTTGTATTGGATCCAACCGGAAATATTAGCGACGACGATTTTGAGAAACACATGTTGCGGATATTAAATAAACACGGTATTGTCCCCGTGGGAAATGTGGATATAGTAAAATACAAAATACTCCCTGATACGGCCGATGAATTCAACGCATTATTTATTAATGCGGATACGAAAGATTTCATCAATAAGTCTTTATTTCAACGCAGAATTCTGGGTCTCACCTCATATTTCCGGAGTGCACAAGAGAAATTATTGCCGTCTTTTGTGAACAATGGCGGTTCGAATTATCATATGGTGTATGTGGAGATGAGTCCATACCAATTCTCCGTATATAAAGACATACGAAAACAAGAACGTGACCAAGAAGCGAAGAAGAAAAAAGCCAAAGCGATGCATAAGGGGGCAGATGACGACATTTCTTCCACATATAAAATCTTTTCGCGAGCGGCGTGCAATTTCGCATTTCCCGCAGAACAAGAACGCCCTCGCCCAAATAAGGGGGAATTGAACGAATTGAATATTGATGCAGTTACAAATGAAACCCGCAAAAATGCGGACGATTACGAGGAAGACGATTTGAATGAGGATGAACACGTAAAAGAGACCGAGGATATATTAAGCTATCAGGCGCAAATTAACGAAGCCCTCGCATTTTTGAAATTAGACCCTATGCGTCCGCGCGAAAAAGAATATTTAAATCCCGATGGGTTAATGATGTATAGTCCCAAATTTTTGGCCATTTTAGAAAGACTCTTGGATGAGAATAACGAGGGGCTGCATTTACTATACAGTCAATTCCGAACGATTGAGGGGATTGGGATTTTGAAATTGATTTTAGAAGCAAACGGGTTTTCCCATTTCCGAATAGAAAAAAACAATTCGGGGTCGTGGTCGATTGTCGAGGGCGACGAAGCCGAGAACGAGCAAAAACCGAAATTCATACTATATACTGGAACGGAAACCGCCGAAGAAAAGGAGATTATGCGAAATATATATAATTCGGCGTGGGAATTCGTGCCTTCTAATATTGTAGAAAGGTTGCGAAGAAAGGCGGAAAATAATTTTATGGGACAAATTATAAAACTAATGATGATTACATCTTCCGGCGCAGAAGGTATTAATTTGCGCAATACCCGGTTTGTTCATATAGTTGAACCTTATTGGAATATGGTGAGAATAGACCAAGTAGTCGGGCGCGCGCGCCGCATTTGCAGTCATAAAGATTTACCCGAAGCTTTGCGAACCGTAAAAGTATTCGTCTATTTATCCGTTTTATCAAAAGAGCAGAAAGAAGACGAAAAAAACCAAGAGTTGCGCATAAAAGACATAAGTCGATTGGATAAAAAAACGCCGGTAACTACGGATGAAACACTTTTTGAAATCGCGTCTATAAAAGACCAAGTGAATCAGCAAATATTACGGGCAATTAAAGAGACGTCGATAGACTGTAGTTTGTATAATACAAATCCCGATGAACCATTGGTATGTTTCAGTTTCGGCAAAGTAACAAAGAATGATTTTTCGTCGCAACCCAATTTGTTGAAAGATAAATCGGGAATGGCAACTGTTGTGGGTCCCGAAAGAATGGTTAGATGGAAAGCGCGGGAATTAATAATAGATGGTAAAAAGTATGCATTGAATACAAAAACGAACATATTTTATAGTTTTGAATCATATGAAGCGAATTTAGAACGGGGCGAAGATTTAGTAGAAATGGGGAGGTTGGTAGAAAAAGAGATAATGATAGATGGCCGTAAAGAAATGCGTAGAGGAGTGGAATTTGTCAAATAGTAGACTTATTCGGCCGCCCTATGAAATGATAGTTGAAAGAATATAAAAATATCATAGTATTATACTTTGATATACTGCGATAATGTGGGGAAAAGAGACTAGAACTTCAGCTAGGAAAAAAGGAGAAAAAGCAGTAAGAACAATAAATATACCAGTAGATTTCCCCCAAAGCTTTACCAATCATAGCGATAATAAAATAACTCCAAAATTAATAATGGATTGTTTATTATGTCAAAAAATATATGAAATAGAAGATAATACTCCTTTTTTCTTATGTTTTCCGGTTCCTCCAGAAAGACATGCGGTTTCTTGTGTCTTCACTACGCAGAAGGAGGGAAGATGTATAAATATAGCCGATTGGGGCGGCGATAGAAATATAGGAAAATATGTTGAAGACCCTTTTATTGAAGCCGGAACTCTTGATGAGGAAGGAGATTTAAAAAAATGGAAAAGTTATTTTTTAATAAGATGCATATTAAGCGATGTGTTTAATTATGAAATCAAATACTATCCGATATTGGAAGATTTAAAATCTCAATGTAATCTAGCGTCACATGAATTAGGTGGTGGAGGTTGTTCTAGATACGCAGAAAAGTGGAACAGTGCATTTTTGTCACATCAATATGTAGGAACACCGCGAAGTGAACTTACATATATACCGGCAAAACATGGATATCGACATGATATTGAACTTGATAAATTAAAATTAGAACACTTACGCAGTGAAGGTCACACTCTCACTAAAGATTATAAAGAATTGAAAGAACAAATTAAAGCTGATAAACGTAAATTCGCTGAATTAAGTAGATTGGATACAACCCAAAAAAAACAAGAAGAGCTAAAAAAAGAACATATCGTGAAAGGTTGGCAAAGTTTATTTGATGGTGAAAAATTTTCTTTAAAAGAACAACTACAACATATTTTTGATTCCCCATCTATTCATAGTAATTGTCCATTAGTTGGAACCAAACGTAGTAGGAGCAGGAGCAGGAGTAGGAGCAGGAGCAGGAGTATGAGTAGTAGGAGTATGAGTAGTAGGAGTATGAGTAGTAGTAGTAGTAGGAGTATGAGTAGTAGTAGTAGTGGAAGTAATCGAATAGATATTGTTGAACATGAAAAACAAGGGATGGATAAGAGACCTATAAAAAAACCCAAAATAGAGGAAGACATTGAAGACATTGAATATTTCGGCGGAAAATCAAAAAAAAATAGGCCCCCCTCCCCCAAAAAAACGATAAAGAAATACACCTACAATCTTCGCAAACGAATAATAAAAAATCTATAATAAAGAAACAATATTAAAGATATTCGCGAAATGTCATATATCACTATTCTCCTTCAACTCCCCGAATGAACGAAGAAAATAATGTATTAACTATAAAAACGGTTCAAATTCAACCTATACGTAATATGATTACCGCGATTAAAGACATTTTAACGGATGCCACGATCACATACACGCGTTCCGGCTTGAAAATCATTAATTTCGACAAGACCCATACCATTTTAGTAAATGTCATTTTAAATGCCCATAAATTTGAACAATACACTTGTATCCCTGATAAAATCATTGTATGTGCCAATACGCTCCATCTTTTCAAAGTGATTTCGACCATGTCGAATGATGATACTCTTTCTATGTATATTGAAAACGGAGATTATCATGACGGGGTTGTATCGCATTTGGGATTTCAATATGACAACGGGGACATTAAACAATGCTACAGTCAAAGGTTGCGATTAATTGATCCCGATACGGAGGAATTGGTTGTTCCCGACGTGGAATATTCTACCATAATCAATTTACCTACTTCCGATTTCCAGAAAATCATCCGTGATTTGAACGGGATTTCAGACAGGATTGAAATAAAATCGGTGGGGAATGACCTTATCTTTTCGTGCGAAGGCAGTTTTGCTAGTTCGCGTATTTTTCGGTCAGAATCTGATGGGAATATGGAGTTTGTGCATAAACCCGATGTTACTACGATTATTCAGGGCGAGTTTTCATTGAAAAGTTTGAGCCATTTCATTAAGTGCACCCCATTATGTAGTCATTTGGAAATGTATTTGGGGAATGATTTGCCGTTGATTGTCAAATATGACGTTGCGTCTTTGGGGGAAATCAAATTGTGTTTGGCTCCATTGCCGCCGAGTTAAAATACTCCTACGGGTACCCCCCCCCCTCGGGAACCATTTTATCCCCTTACCCCACCATAAATCATATACAACCCTTGAACACCCCCTACGGGTAACCCTTTTCGGGAAAACCCTTGGCACAATGCGGCGAAGCCGAATAAATTCTATATGATCATATAAAATTTATTTCTTCTATAAAAATTGACGATCTTTTTTGAAATAGTTGGTCAAGTATCTTTTCCCAGTATGACTGATTCCAACAATATTCTCCTCCTTATTGACGTCCAAGAAGATTTCCACGATAAACCAGGCAGTCATTTGCCAGTGGTCAATTCGATGGAAGATGCACAACGCATTATAAAAATGATAGAAACAGATATCAAAAATTTTGAAAAAACGGGCTCAGCTTTCTTCAAAGAAATTCACATGTCGATGGATTCGCATTTGACAATCCACATTGGACACGCGGGGTTTTGGAAAAGAGTTGACGGCATTCCCGTAACACCAGGTGTAGTATTCGCATTGAATGCCGATGATAAAATAGTCAATGCATACGATTTCGACGGCGCTTTGTCAAATACAATCATTTATGAAGCAGACGAACCATGTTTGCAGAAATGGGCGGTCGAATACATTCGCATTATGACCACACAAAAAAATATACATCCACTCATTTGGAATCAACACTGTATTCGCAATCAGCCGGGTTGGTTGATTGAAGAGAGTATCATGTCCGCTATTATGCAATGGAATCAAGTAACTGGAGGCGAACTCTTCTTCCACGAAAAAGGCGAGAATATTCTAACTGAGATGTATAGTATCATGAGTGCAACTGTTCCGTATGAGGAGTTGATTCAGAAATTCGACAAAAAAACGCAAGATGAAATCCTCGACTACACTTGCATTCCGGGAGTAGAAGCGCCTTTTCCGGAAATTCGACCATATCAAAAATTCATAGAAACCGCGTGCAATATGGCTACGCGATTCAATGAGCCGCTATTCCGACACCTTTGCGGAAATGCCGGAAATCAAAAATGTCTTTATATTGCAGGTCAAGCCAAATCGCATTGTGTGAATGCATCCGCGCGAGATATTGTCAATCGAATCGAGGAGATATCAGGGATGACACCTTCAAAAGTGGTTATTATAGAAGACTTGATGAGCAACGTTGTGTTGCCCGGCAATGAATACTTGACGACAAAATTCAAAGAAGACGGCGACGCGTTTATACGAGATATGCGATTAAAAAGAGTTCAAATTATTTTGTCGGAAAATGTTGTATAAGATTTATTTTGATTCGTAGATTTTTATGGTAAATAATATTAATATTTTTTTATTTCCCCGGATTTTGTTGAAATAAAAAAACGAAAACTTTTTAATTTTACTGAAAATAACGAAAACGAAAATAACGAAAATAACTAAAACAAAAATTCACGAACAATCTTTAACAATTTTTCAATCTTCAATATTCCAAAAGGAACAATATAGGAATTCTCTTCAACTAAAAAGTTCGCGGGTCTTTCTCCAAAATCGGCAATGCGCCATGTCGATTCGAACGCAGAATCAGGTTCACAAATACTATTAACCGCATTGAAATCGCATTCTCTCATTCGTCTGCATTCTTTTGCTTCAGCGAGTGTTTCACAATGCATCAACATATGCAATGTGAAATATAAACAAAGGTTGCACAAAAGTCTGTTAAAAAGTTCAACGGATGAAATCATTATATATATTATTATTGAGAAATATACATAAACAATTTCTAATATTAGTTCATCAATTTTGCAAAATAAAATCTAATTATGCAACCATGAATAAAACTCCAACCCCAATAAGTATAATAAAACAAATGAATATAGCCAAATAAATTTTTAATGTAAATACATAATTGGTCTCATGATTCATTATATGCGTAGGATAATCATCATATGAAACAACTTCATCCGGGACATATATAGCAAAAATATCCGCCGATATTTTTTCAAACTCCATTTTTGTATCAAACATTTTTCTACATACTGGGCAATTCGTTTTGCTATAATTTATTACATATTGCAAAAAACAATTTATACAAAATACATGACAACAATTTGTGATAAAAAGGTTCGATGGCTGCACATTTTCCAAACAAATCATGCATTCAACGGGGGCTTCTTGTATTTGTTCCGCTTTTTTTATGACACTTTTTACTATATCCAATTTTTTCATTTTCTCTTCTCTCGACCTTTTCGCGGACCCCCCGAAATCTTTCGCCGTTTTTCGCAATATTGCGTTTAATTTACGAGTATTGAATTCCGCGAACTTGTCATTGAATAAATCTTTATAATATTTGGGTTTATTTTTCCCGGATATTATATCTTGAATCGATTGATTCATTATTTACAATTGTATTTTATCACAAATAATTGTAATTCAGTAACCCATCAATTTTTTGCAGTGCAAGTAAGAATTTAGCAATATAATATATATATATGACAAAAACCGCAAAAAAACACCGCCGACATAGTCATCATCGACATAGCAAATCATCCGGGTCTTGTTGCGAGCACACGTTTTGTGGTCTCCAGCATTGGTATAAAGCAATGTTTGAAAAATTAGGATGGATGATTTTGGCCAAGAAAAATGGTAACCTTGATAAAGTGAATGCGTATATGAATTCGGTGAATAGACTAAATAGTAGTATAGAACATTATCTAAAATATCATGCGAAAGACCATGACCGTAAACAAGATTTGAATATAATGTGCGATAATGTTTGTGTATTATCCGACCACGTTAAAGCGGATTTTGCTTAGGGTCGTGTTCCATGTATCCTGGGAGAATCATTTGTATATTGCAATTTGGGTCGCATACGGTTGTGATATTTGCATTTGATGAAAGAGGCGGTTCGCAAGGTAATTGTATAATGCTGTTTGGTTCGATATGTTTATTATCAAATGTAGGGAGCATCTGCATTTTTTGCAATAAACCGGATAACGATTTTACTATTCCGCGGATTTTGTCACATAGGAGACATTTGCGAATAAATGGAGTAATCATTTCCAAATACAAAAAAGGAAATAATGGAATAAAAAAGAAATACTTCATTTACTACTACTACTAATATATTTCTATATATTCGACAACCAACTAAAATATACAATATTTATCCTATAATAAATATCGTATAAGCTCCCACTGGGAATCGAACCCAGGATCTCTTGATTACAAGTCAAGTGCTATACCACTTAGCCATAGGAGCATATGGGTGAAGGGCAACCCAATGTGAAGGGCAACCCAATGTGAAGGGCAACCCTAAATCCAATGTATATGATCATATATCACTATTCTTTATATTGTAATTCACACAATTCATTGCAACCAATTTTCATTTATAGATACAATAATGAGTTTGCCGAAAATTTCATTGATTGAAGTCAATTCTCGAACGATATCATTTTTATCGATTTTATCAATACATGGAAAATCCAGTTTTTCGCCATATACAACTAAATGCTTGACGAATAATGTATCCATTAATTGCGATATTCGATTATGAATAGTCAAAAGTTCGTTCCCCCATTTTGGAATATATTGTTTGATATATAAAATGTCGGGGTTTTTTAGTATTTGAAAATCCATAATATTTGTTACAATTCTTTGGAGGGTTTTGTCTGATTCGTCTGAATATATAAAATTATATATTTTTGTATCGACACTAGATAATGAGTAATTTTTTTCATCTACATATGGTAATACTTCTTTGACCGGATTTACTTGATTCGGTTTTACATAACAACAAAACATTTATTATTTTGAATATTTTTATATAATGGTTCTAGAGTAAAATAATTGCCCATTTTTTCATCATTGATCATATAATCTCATCTATCGCTTCGCTCAATGCTTCTTCTATTTTCGCCATAAATATGGGTTCGTCATTCAACGATTCAATAAACGTGGTCTTATCTTTGGTTCGTTTATATTCCTTTTTACAGTCCCGGAAGAAATATTTTATATATTGCGGCATTTTTTCTGAATAACTCGCCAAACTAACATCTATCTCGGAGAAAATTTCTATTTTATTTTCCGCCGTGATAAATTTTTCGAAATTGAATTGATATAATTTGAAAAGAAGATAATGATTTTCTTTATAGTGCTCAAATATGGATTTTTTCACAATTTCAATCAATATGGAATTTTCATCTAGGCGGTTCATTTCCATAAAAATAGGCTCATTCGAATCAAATGTAAACAAACAACTAATAATGGTTTTACCGAAAAAACGTTGGTTGTTTGTTTTTCTCTTTTGTTCACACGAACTTTCGTCGGTCTCTTCTTCGCCGCCAATATTCAATAAAATGAAATTTTCAAAAATGGTCTGACAAATAATATCATTAAAATTTAAATGCGTAAACGTGGGTTTTATACTAAAAAAAACAACAAGAGATTCAGAATGACCAATAATTGAAAAAGGTTGTCTCAATGCAAAACTCTCATTCTTTTTCCCAAAATAAACCCCATGATTTATATTATATGTTACATCGCAATTACGCAAATTATATTTTTCAAATAAATTCCTTTTGTATTTTTCAAATAAAACATTCACCATTTGAATATTATTATAATGGGCAATAATACTATTTTGTATATCTCTATTTTCGATGCTGTCATTACTCTTCTCATTGATTTTGCCGAATTGTTTATTGCATTCGCAACCATTTTGTTTATCATGTTCTTCTGATATATCGCATTCATTATAATGATGCATAATAGAATAAACATCCATAATAGAAATATCGGAAAAATGACCATGTTGTTTTGTTTCTATCATGTAATGTAAAATAATAAATTCCAACGGACAAAAATGGGGAATTTTGTTATCTTTAATCGAATGCCTTATTTTTTTCTGGATAATCAAAATGATTGTTAGTAAAATATTCGTATATTTACGATACATGGTTCTTTCGTCCGAATTGAATAATAATATGGGTATATGATGTGATTGATGTCCAGAATTCATCCTATATTCATATATAAATCGTAGTGCTTGTTTGTAATTTTGATAAGAATGCGATTTCACTTCTAATTTACATATATTGTTGAGTAAATATAAAAATTGGTTAGTAAAATTATATTTGACAACTTCATTATCCGTTGGTATAACACTAATATTGAGCAATAATCCATATTTCATAATCGTATATCGAATTGTGTGATGTCCCCAATCAATAATGGTTTTATTTTTCATTGATAATTGAATCGGTAAATATCGGTAAAATTTTTGAGGTATGATAATCGTTTCGTTGATTTTCTGAAAATTCGAATCCGTCGAATCATCCAATGAATTGTATGTGATCGAATATTTTGCATGTTTCGAAATACATTTCAGATTGGGTTTTATTTTTGAGTCCATTTTAACCAAATTTTTGAATCTTTTCCAAATATCATCATTATTTTGTTTTATTCCAATATATAAAGATTTTTTCTGTCGCGTAATTGCCACGTGTAAAAGAGAATCATATACAAGATTATTGCTTTCTTTACTGAAAATTTTCAATGCACTTTCTGAAATGTCCAATACAAATACTACTTCGCAACCATTCCCCTTGGACGAATGAATCGACAAAATTCGGGTTGCAAATTGGGACTCATCCAAATTGATAGATGTTCCATCGCTCGATTTATGTAAAAAACAGAATTTATAAAATTGGAAATCGTCCATTTTATCTTTCCAATAGGGATGCAGTTTCAATACATTTGTTTGATATAACGGGTCTCTGAATTTATCTATCCAAAATTCCTGTAGACGAATTTCCAATAATTGGGCGAATGAATTTTTAGAAAGTATCGGGAAAATAAACATGAAATTATGCGGCAAATAATTGTATTTTTCGATTTCCAAATTCATATATTTGATTAGTTTTTCAAACGTTTTATCAATATCATTATTATTCGCGCCATTCAAATCGGGTATTTGGAATACTTCATATGGGATAATTTCATTTTCATGGGAATATTTACATGATGGTATATCACATATACCAGTTATCGGAGAAAGTCCCCATTTCTCGAAATCGATTATTTTATTTACAAAAGGCTGAAATTGTTCATTGTGAAAACGCAAGACTTTATTTACCGGTTGGCTTCTTGATATATGATTTACCCCTTCGACCGAATGCGTATCTGCAAAAGTATGAATATTATGTTGTCCCCATATACTCTGCAATTTATCGCCAATGACATATACATCAATGTCGGTTTGTCGAATGATTTGACCGAATGCTTCAATATATTCTTTTTCCAAATCCTGTGCTTCGTCGATGATAACAAGTGTCGATGTATTTAATGGGCGACTCTCTTGCGCATATCTTATAGAACCGTATTTTACACTCCGTTCCATATCCCCCTCTACAATCGTTTTTACCACCCCGTGAAAATAATTCTTTTCTTTTATTCGTTTATTTTTATTTACAACCGCATAATTGAACGAATCGATGGTGCCAATAATAATTGTATAGGATCGATTCGTTTTTGTATTTCGCAAATTTATTTTGTATTGTTTTGAAATATTGTCATCGATAACGGGCTCTTCTTCGAATTCTCCGAGATTTCCCGATACGAGTTGTTGTTTCAATTCTCCGTGTATTACATTTGTAGCCGAATGCATTTTTGTCAAATATATAAATGTATGTTTATTATCAAATTTTGGCGACGATAACAATTGAATGCTTTCATATGTTTTTCCGCAACCTGCCCCGCGTTGATTAAAATAAATCGTCCCTATTTGCGGAATACAATCATCGCACATTTTATGATTACGTATGCATGTCAAGTATATAGTTTCGTCTTCCGGATTTTCCTGAATAGTCGTTAATAACGAATATGCATCAATCTCGAACCAAGGCTCTGGACGTGCATCGTGTTGCGTTTTATTTGTATGACAAATCTCAAATATACAAACTAATTCGCCATTATCTAAATACGCCACATCCGCAATACGTTGTATATGATCATATACAAATCTATGCTCTATTCCTATTTGCGATGTGTTTTCTGTATAGATGGGGATTTCATATGTAGTAGTTTTTTTGCATGAATTACACATGGTAGTGATGAGGATTTGTTTGTTTTTTTCCAAGAGAGTTTTCAATAGTAGTTTGGCGCTTTTATGTATTTCAGATTCGCCGCCATATAAATAATTGCATTTTTCTTGGGATTTGTGATGGGCAAAATGGTAAATGCGCTCTTCTCCTTTTCGTAATATTAATGGGGTTTCGCAATCTATGCATAAATACTCGTTTTTTTTTGATGCGAAACACGGTAATTCGTATAATCCATTCGTCTGGTTTATCGCGCCCAACTGGATTTGTTTATACATTTACGATGGTGTAAATGTATAATTAACTTTATATTTTATTTTGCAATTGATATATGATCATATACCATTTATTTCATCGGCCCTTCGGGCCTCGCCCTTACGTTTTTTCAAAATTCAGGCTCGTGTTTTTTAAACAAACACCCTTGATTTTCCAAATTGGGAATTCGCGTAATGATGGCGGGGTCTTGAATGGCCGTGGTATCCAGCCATATTTTTACTATACAAAAATTCTTTTTAGGCGATATTGTGATTCCATTAATGTGTGAACTATTCGCCGGGTTTATGGTCAACGTCTCGCCACATAATAAATAAAAAAGCCGTTTCCACACTTCATATACATGTTTATTCGACACTTTATAAGAAAAACAACCACCCGTTCGGTTTTTGGGGTCTTCCCACATTGGTGTAATACCCGTTCGCATAATAAATAGCATGCAGTTTTTCACTATATTTTCATGAACCATTTCTCCAATCGACACGACTTTTTCGGCACAATCAATGTCTCCCAAAATAAGTGTATAACTTGATAACTCCCAATTCTTATTCTGTGGTAAATGGTAATATACATTCCATTTACCAAGCAAAGGATATTTCGAGAGAAAAATACTCATTGTATTTTATTGGCCTATGTATATCATATATCGACATCTTTATATTCCTTACGTCATAAATATTCAATCTTCCAATTCCATCACACAATAATCATTTTCCCGGATTTGGATATATTGCCGACTATTCAATTCCACTATATCAAAATACGAATCTACTATGCGAATCATATAATTCAATCCAAACTGGATATCCAATCCCGTATATTTCAATTGACGGAGTATGAAAATGGGGGTAAATAATTCATTGCCACATACATAATATTCACTTGGAATGTCAATCGAAATACAATCATTGGTTGCCGCATTTATATATTCCACCGTTATGAAAAAAGTGGACGATTTTTTCGGTATTAACCCATTGAGCGGTTCGGTATTTGACGAGGTTTCCGTTATATTACAAAAATATCCATCGGGGGTTTTCATAAGAAGCATTGGATTATTGTATGATTTTAATGCGAACTCAGTCTTTCCTTCTTCATTCATAACTGCCGTATAAGTAGGTAATTCACCGAAGTTCGCCCGCAAATTAATAATAATATCCAAGAATTCTTTATATATCAAAAAGAGGTTGTAATCTTTTTCAAAGCATTGATAATATTTTTCATGAAATACCAAATCATCTGTCATCCAGCAATGTGAAATCCATACAATCTCATTTTTCGGTTCTTGGTATGTATTCGAGGTAATTGGGTATAAGATCATGTTATCACAAACACTTGTGCAATCTTTCACGCAAGTGCACGAATCATATATATACCCCAAAAATTTGTTGACGAAATGCAATATATAACTTATTGAAAAAACCGCGTCAATCATGCACGATTCGGTTTGTATTTTACAATTTTCATCGAGGCAATTATAACAATATTTTATGCAAGATTCTTGCGATTCTTCCCTGGGGGTTTTATTTTGCGCATAATTACTTTTGTCGGATTCGTCGGATTCCGTATCGTCATAATCGGTGTATATAGATTCATTCTCGAAAAAAGGGGCGGAGGGGTTGAGCCTTTCGTCGGTATTTATTTTGCAATAAATTGATTTCATCTTTTCCATTTTACTCATTTAGATAAATTAGTTATATACATTATTTTATGCGTAATATTTATATTATATTATAGTTTTATTTGTTTTAATGGCAAAATATCACATAACTAATTATACTCGCAAACAGGCGCATAAATTGGGTGTGCGGGTATGTCAGTCGACAAATCCTGCGAAAAAAATAGATGTATATGACAAGAAGGGGGTAAAGGTTGCATCTGTTGGCGCAAATGGGATGAATGATTATCCGACCTATATTTTAAAAAAAGGGGCAACCTTTGCGAAAACCCGGCGGAGATTGTATCGAATTAGACATACAAAAGATAGGAAAAAGAAGGGAACACCGGGGTGGTATGCGGATAAGCTGCTGTGGTAAAGCCCGCAAGGGCGACTGGTTAAAGCCCGCAAGGGCGACTCTTTAAAGCCCGCAAGGGCGACTGGTTAAAGCCCGTAAGGGCGACTGGTTAAAGCCCGTAAGGGCGACTGGTTAAAGCCCGTAAGGGCGACTGGTTAAAGCCCGTAAGGGCGACTGGTTAAAGCCCGTAAGGGCGACTGGTTAAAGCCCGCAAGGGCTTTACACCCTTGAAGAACAACAATATATTGCATTCTTTATTATAATAATATATATATACAATGTATATGTTCCACCCCGACAACAGTGCCACATCTATCTCTGTATCTCCTGGTAGTGAACATAGAGTTGAAAATTATACGCCTTTAATACATAAAGACATTGATATAAAAGAGATAAGGAAACATTTACGGGGGAAAAAAACAAAAACATACAATACGTTTGAACCAATCATTTTTGAAAAAATAATAAAAGCAAGGGAAGACGAAAACTGTAATGAAATATACAAATTACTCATAAATACCAATATTTTTAATCTAACCCCCACAATACCAGGTTATAATAGTATATTTGAAATTTTCGGGTTAAATCTGAATACTACAGTCGGTTATTGGATAAAATTCGGATATAAGATGAAGAACAACTCTGACCTGGATAAAGATATCGACTTCGTTTTAAGCTGCATAAAAAATGCGGAAAAAAACGAAATAGGGTTATTCAAAAGGATTGTTCGTAAGATTCAAATTGATAAACAAGCAACTGAAAACGCCATTTCAAATTTAGAAGGTTTGAAAAAAGATTTAGAAAAATATAAAAATTTTGAAAACAATTCGGATTATACAACAAAGGACTATTTATTGCATGTTTTGAAATACAATGTAAGTCCAACATCTAGAAAAACAAAAAAAACATCTTCATCAAAAGAAAATGAAATCAAACCAGCAGAACTAGTAGAAGTAATAAACCAAAGCCCACCCGCCGCCGCCAAAAAAGGCATTGTTAGACGAATTTGCAATGCAACTAGTTGTTTTTTTGTCAAAACCCGCCAGAATAAAACACAAAAAAAACTGCCTAAGATAAATAATATTCCATTGGAATCATTCGACAATGTGCGAGGCTAAAGAAGCCCATGTAGGGCGGCCAAATAAGTTGTATATGATCATATACAACCTATTACTGTTATGGGTCAACGCATTGGTCTCACTGTTTGCGTTATTGCAGTGGTTCTAAATGTCCAATGTGATTGTATTTTTCTCGCTTTTGGGTTTGCGACGAGATTTCTTAGGCATGGATGCATTCTGGATATCTTTCAACGACGAAATTGAAATTACAGAATCATCCCCCAGATGAACGGATTCTCCCGAATTTTGTCCATATATTTCTTTTGGAAGGTCTTCCTTTTTCATTTTCAATCCCGATAAAATATTGTCTATATCACTCTGTGGCCCCCGCATTTCTGCGCGAGCGGGTGGTTGCTGCGGAATTGGTCGCATCATATTTGTCATGGACGAAGGTTGCATCGAAGGAATATGAAGTGACTGATATTGATTATTTCCCGACCCAGCCGCTGCTATCAAATCGGGGCGATTTCCTGGATGTTCGGTAAATTGCATCTGTCCTTGCATCTGTCCCGGACGCTGCATTGCCGGCATATTTTTGGTTTCTACCGGGGCAGGGGGTGGACCCGTAGGCATAGGTTTCGCGTTTGATTCATTCATCAAGTTATTTGCCATTGCAAACCCCGGACTCTGTTGTGACATGCTCGAAACAGTGGCATTTGTAAACATTTTCATCAATTCGGGGGATTGTTTAATGACGTCATTGAACCCCGGGGTTGCACTCGAGAGTGCTTTATTCGTGAAATTAACGACCGCCGCGCTGAAGCCCAGACGCAATAACAGCGAAATTTCCGGCGAAAGTTTTCCGCCCTTGTATTTTTCATGCAATTCGTAAAATATCTCTTCATACGAATCGATATCTTCAGTGACTTGTTCTCCCCACCCATCCAAATTAATATCAAATGGATTAAATGCTGCATTCGCGTATTCGATCGAATTCACAAACGTCATAAACCACCATCCTTGCAATTTCACGCTATCTTTCTTTCGCTTTTCTTCCAATACGGTTTCGTATTCATCTTCGACTTCTTCAAATGATGAATCCATGGAGAACATATTGTTGGATTTGGTAAGGCCTTTTTCATACCATTCTTCCAATTTTTTTATCATCATCCTCTTTTTCCGTCTTCGCTCTCTGTCAGTCATTTTCGTTTGAGTTGAGGTCATTGGAACTTCGCTCACTTTAGTGAATCCATCCCACGTTGATTGGTTGGCGAAATTGTCGGCAGTAGCGGTTCCTATATTTGAATCCGTCTGGTCATTCGAACCCAGATTTATATTTTTCGTATCTCCCGATGATTTGCTATCATTCCCGCCAGATAGTCCAAACATATTTGAAAACCCGTTTCCAAATCCAGAAAAGAGTTTATTAGATGAATCGTTTCCACTAGAAGAGGGGGCAGCGGATAAATCATTGAGCTCTCTTTCTAAAGAATCGAAATCACCTAAACTATTATTTGCCATACCCGCAGACATTTTCTTTTTATCATTCATCAAAAGTTCAATACCTGTCCCGAAATTGACAGAAGGCGCGAGAGACGAAGAGTCATTCCCAATATTTAATTTGATTGGTTCCATGGATTCAAAATTAAGATCAAGCTCTTCCATTTTATAATAGTTATGTTAAAGATACAATATTTATTTTTAAGTTCTCCGCAACCATTATTCTTTTTTTTGATATCATATACCAAATTCCTTGTAAAAAACAATCCGCCAAATCGTCTTTTTTTTTCGTGTTCATCGCATCATGATTAGATAGCCATCTGTTTTTTTCAAGGAGTTGGGTTGTATAATAAATACCGTCCTTTTTATGTTGGCGATATTGGGATATTTGCTCTTTTTCTTCGGCATTTTGCGTTTCTTCGGCATTTTGCGCAATTTTTTTATCGCAAAATATTTTCAATTTGTTAGAAGATGAAATAAAATCGATTTCTACGTTCGTATACGACATAATGAAAAACTGCGCCAGCATTCCTTGAATTGTTTTCATGCGCGTAGCAATAGGCGATATTTGATTTTCAATAATTACATGAGTCATTTTTTCATCGGGGTCACACCGTTTCAAAACTTCGGTTAAACGACTGTGAATTGCGCGCCCTATTTCGACTAAATTAACATCATTCGCCGATTTCTCTTTTTTTCGTATAATCGGTATTAACCCTCGTTCTTCGATGATCCTATACACTCTATCTACTGCAGTTTTTTTGGTTGTCTTCACTTCTGTTTTCGCGGGGGGCAACTCTTTCCCGAGTAAGGTTGCATAGGTTTTGTATATGTCTTCTATTTCACCAAATGTCATTTTTTGTAATGCCGCCGCCTTCGGCGGATTGTCACATACAAACAACTCCCCCCTTTTTTGATAGCCTTTTGCACAAGGGGCGCAGTAGTTTTTGGTGGGGGTTTTGTATTTGGCCGCCCGTTTACATTTTGCCGCCGCTGAATTTGGTATATGATCACATACAATTACTTGTTTGGTGTCTTTCGGTTCGATTAGGTTAATCACATCCCATTCAATGATGGCGAAAGGGATGTTTTGATTGGTTGGTTGTATGTCATATACACAATATGCGAGGTTTTTGATTCCAACGTCGAAACTGATGAGGCGATTCATTTTAGATATTTGAATTATATATCTATATCGTTTGGATGTTTTCTTGGTATGGAGTATATTTTAGATATGTAGGTTACAATTGTAATGTTATAATGCGTTTATAAGAAGTTATTTAGTTGTTATATATATATGAAATTGTATATCATTAACATTAGTATATTATTGTATGCGACATATGCGATAACCCCGATTTCTTCTCCTACCCGAAAACCGATTTCTCATCCTACCCGGAAACCGAGTGCTGCACCTACATGTTCCCCGAGCAGTTTACCTAGCGGGGAACCGAGTGGATTGCCAAGCGGTTTGCCAACTGGCGTTCCTAGCGATTCGCCGTCTTCGCCTCCGTCAAAACATCCTACGCCACGCCCGACTATAAAACCAACTAATTGTCCTATACCAATTCCTACTATTAAACCGACTCGACTTCCAACCATTAAACCCACCCATCGCCCAAGTCACCATCCGACGTTAAAACCAACCGGTGAACCAACGGGTGAACCCAGTGGGCAGCCGAGTAATCAACCAACGGGTGAACCTAGCGCACAACCTAGCTCCCAACCCAGCGCACAACCCAGCGCACAACCCAGCGCCCAACCCAGCGCCCAACCTAGCGCCCAACCCAGCTCCCAACCCAGCTCCCAACCCAGCTCCCAACCTAGCGCCCAACCCAGCGCACAACCTAGTAGCCAACCCAGCGCACAACCTAGTAGCCAACCCAGTGCACAACCTAGTAGCCAACCTAGCGCCCAACCTAGCGCCCAACCCAGCGCCCAACCTAGCGCCCAACCTAGCGCCCAACCTAGCGCCCAACCCAGCGCCCAACCCAGCGCCCAACCTACGAAACATCCTACACCACGACCATCCGCACGTCCGACAATTAAACCTACTAGAAAACCAACAAAATTTCCTACTTCATTCCCATCTGGAAAACCAACGGATGAACCAAGTGGCGTTCCATCTTCGCAACCTTCATCCAAACCTTCATCCAAGCCTTCAAAACATCCTACGCCACGCCCGACTATAAAACCATCTGCTAGACCAACAAGGCGACCATCTAGATTTCCTACTACACACCCTAGTAGTAATCCTTCAAGTGAGCCAAGTGGTGTTCCAAGTTCTCAGCCTTCTAGTGATTCGTTTGTTTATAAAAATACAATAAAACCTAATACACAAGGGTTATGTGTAACCATTTATCCAACGCCATATCCAAGTAATGTTATAATACCTATGATTAGTCCAAGTATAATACCAACTGTTAGTCCAACGATGGAACCTAGTGCCAAACCAAGTCCCAAACCAAGTGTTAACCCAACTCCTAGTCCAACTGTTAGTCCAAGTCCCAAACCAACTGTTAGTCCAACGATGGAACCTAATGCCAAACCAAGTCCCAAACCAAGTCCCAAACCAAGTGTTAACCCAACTCCTAGTCCAACTGTTAGTCCAACTCCTAGTCCAACTGTTAACCCAACTCCTAGTCCAACTGTTAGTCCAAGTCCTAGTCCAACGATGGAACCTAGTGCCAAACCAAGTATAATACCAACTGTTAACCCAACTATAATACCTACTGTTAACCCAACTATAATACCTAGTGCCAAACCAAGTGTTAGTCCAAGTCCCAAACCAACTGTTAATCCAACAAGAGAACCTACTGTTGATCCAACAAGAGAACCTACTGTTAATCCAACAAGAGAACCTACTGTTAATCCAACAATGGAACCTACTATTAATCCAACGATGGAACCTACTGTTGATCCAACGATGGACCCTACTGTTGGTCCAACAATGGACCCAACAATGGACCCAAGTCAAAAACCCACCCCTAAGCCAACTCAAAAACCCACCCCTAAACCCACAACTAAACCCACCCCTAAACCAAGTCAAAAACCCACGCCAAAAACCACCATCATCTTTGATAACTGAATAATTATTATTATGACATTAATATATACAATATTTGTCGCAGTAATAATATATTATATATACGACAAATACAGAATTAATGCCTCTGCATCTGTAAACCACCCCAGTTAATTGTATATGATCATATACAATCAATCTTTATCTTCCCCTTTACTCCGTATTATGTTTCAGTTGTTCTATGTTTTGAATAACTGGGGCAACCATTCGCGCTTCCAATTGCTCTCTTGTCAAATACAACTCCTTCATATTGGAATTTTCATACCCGGGGGGTTTTGTATTATCTAAATAAGAGGTATATAAATAAGGTGTGTTATATGGTCCGGGCGTATCTTGATATCGTTTGAAATACCCTACATCATTCGTAGAAGAAACATAGTTGAAATTCATTATTTCGTGTGCGTTTTTTGTAAGATATTGACGATATTCCCAATTTGATTTTATTCCGGTTTTTTCTAAAATGAGATTATTAACTACAGCTTCGGGTTGGTAGGCGTCTGTTATTTCGCGACCATCACACATAAGAGGGGGGAAATTGTCATATATATTATTTGTATGATACCCTTGAAACGAAGGCGTCATTGTTGACGGTGGATTTGAAGAATAACTGTATTCCATCTTTAATATAGTATAATTATTCAGCAGATAATAGTTTGACTAAATCTATTTTTTTCAATTTCTTTACTTCTGATGAAGTTGCCAAATTACGTTCAATCGCGAGTTGTTTAAGAACTGATGTTTCTAATTTCTTATAATAATCTTCGCCTACTGTATTAATCGTAACTTCTACATTAGGAATCGAAACCTCTGTTTTTGTGTCTTCTTTGTCGATTTGTCTATCTTCCGAAATAATTTCATCGGAAATATTTACTTCTATATCTTCGATTTCATCGATATCTTTTAATTCCTCGACTTCCTCGACTTCCTCGATATCTTTTAATTCTTCGATTTCCTCGATTTCCATATCGTATGGCATGATAACCGCATATTTTTCGATTTGGATGAAGTTTTCATTTTCAAATTCGACATCATCGTCAACATCGTCACCGTCCTCACTACCTGTATCGCTACCACTGTCACTATCGCTGTCTGTATCACTATCACTTTCGCTGTCCGATACAACAATTTTGGAGATAAGATTAGCAGAATTAGTAGAAGGAGATACTTGTTTATGATCATATACACTATTTATAATGAGGTTCTCCTGAGATGAATAATATGATTTATCCAATTGAGTATTCGAAATTGGAGTTTCTTTCATTCCTTTTGATTGTATCATATTCATTGTATTCATCTGTTTTACTAAATTATTTGCAATATCATACAATGCATCGCATTTTCCTTCTAAAAGAGAAATTCTATCTTTGAAATGATATACCAACATAATGATGAGTATAAATGTAATCGCTAAACTAATAAAAAAAAACTTTTCTACAAAATCAAAAAATGCCATTTATAATAGATTTATAAAAATAATTCATTCTATAAAACGCAAAACAGAGAAACCTTTATCTAACAAATATATAAATGGAATCAGAACCAGAACCAGTTCAACCGCAAGTAACGCAACCTTTGAACTATCCCTATCAAACGATTATCATAATAGTGCTTATAATCATTTTAACGCTTTCATTTTTAGGAATAAATCTGTTTTTTTTGATAGGTAGGGCTTTTGACATAATTACCCCTATTACCGGAGATGCTATTTCTGATTTAGGTAATTCTACTGGAAAAATAATAGATAAGACCGCCGATGTTATAACAGATACTGGGAAAACGGGGTTAGATATCGTGAATGGGACATTTCATTCTATCGGCGACCTATTAATCAAAGGGAGTGAACATTCTTATCAGAAAAAAGAACCCGAACCAACAAACTCAACCAATCCTATACAATCTAAAAACACCGCCGCGAAATGGTGTTTAGTAGGAGAATACAGAGAACGCAAAGGTTGCGTAGAAATTGATGAAAGCGACAAATGTCTTTCCGGTGAAATATTTCCATCGCAACATCTCTGTCTTAATTCCGGAACTTTATCCAGTGATGGGAATATGGCAATACCCCCGCAAATGCCAACATAATTGTTTGGTATTTGCGGGGCGGGTCGCTCATTAGACCACCGCCACTTTCGCGGAACAATTATTAGAAATATCCATGTCTGGATTCATAATGCAACCACATGTAAGACTGATGAATTGTGCTAGTTGCAGGTTGCTCGTCATATTAGCCGAAAGTTGTATATCATATATGTATCCTTGCAATGTGGCTAACGAAATATTAGATATAACTATATTACCTATATTGTATGATGCATAAAATGTAGTAACATTTGGGTTCACCATAAACTGAACAGTTGCTCCATGAGGAAATGTTACAACCGTTCCTGAGTCAGAAGGCATATTAACTATAAATCCATTATATAATACGGATAATTGAAGAGAAGATATTGCAACTGTAGCACTAATTGCCGTTGTCAATTGTTGAGGCAATGTGCCCGCAAAATACACCGAAACCGGAATGTTTAAATTAAATCTCGTAACGTCTTTTGTGGGATTAAATATATAAATCGTAGAAATGGTAACGGGAGTTGTCGTATTTTGCAAAAGATTATTCACTGTTGGTGTGCCATTTGTAATAGACACGGCATTCTTATGATTTACAATATCGTATTCCTGCACATTTTGTGAATTTATAATCGAGAACGCGTCCACATTTTTCATATAATTATAAAGAGGAACCGTCGGGTCGGAATATAGTTCAATCGGGGGACCGGGGACATTACATGAGGTGGACAAAGTGGGTTTGTCGGATTTTGAATTGCATGTGGGGATTTGGATAGAAGGTTTCGTAATATCCACAACGAGTCCATTGATAGTGGTCGTGATAGTTCCGTCCGAATTGTTGGTGCGTATAGGAACGAATGATTCCGATTGGTATTTCCCGGTTACGATTTGCGCCCATTTTTGCGATTTTGTGAGAGAATTCGTTTGTGACGACTGCGTATTTGGAGAATATTTCAGTATTTCGGTTTTTCTCCGCATATTTAAATCAAACTGAGTATATGGCATATTCGTTTTGGCATTTATTTGCAAATACGGGTTAACTGCGGGACTTAAATTATCAATACGATTAGGAGGTGGTTTCAATTGATTCAATTTTTGATTCTGTGAAATGAGGTTGCATATATATGCTAGATTATAAGACATGTATATTATTTAATGGGTATAAAATACCTGAGATAAGTAATTCCAATTTTGCGAAGAAGACGGGGCACTTCCCGAATCTTTTGAACCTGAAAATGTCGTAGTATTTGGACCGCCTAATACAATACTATTTATATCGATTGATGTTAATGCTCGATTAAAATACCTTAAATCCGAAAGACTGCCTTGATACCCTCCCGATGGAGATACTTGGGTTGCACCGTAATTCTGTCTTGGCGGGGCGGGTAATGTAGTTCGGTTGAAAATAATTCCATTTATATATGCATCAATACTTAAATTCTGACATCGAATGGCTAAATGAAACCAATTACCGATAGGAATATTTTTTATATCAATTTCTTGAGAGGGAGTGTTCGAAATAGCCGCATTTTGCACTGTATCTATTAATATTTTCAAAGTGTATGAAGAAGAGTCTGCGTCTTTATTAATATACACCCCCGGACAATTTGTTACAAACAATTGCCCCGTAGAATTAGGCCCTCCATCTCCTTTAATAAAAACGGGTGCATTTGCTGGTGTATAAGAATTTGCCAAAATCCAAACACACCATGTAAATTCGATGCCTGTATTCTGATTATTAGAACGTAAAATGGGGACATTTGAAACACTTACCCCAACAGTTGAGTCATTCGAAATGGTGTAACCCTTCGTGGCGTCTTTAATCATACCATATACAACATATGGACTACCGTTTGGTCCCAAAAAATACGAAATAATTTGAATTCCTAAATACAATAAAAAAACAAAACCGCATAATACCAAAATAATAAAAACGAATTTGGCAATCATACTGTTGGATTCTAAAAACCCTTCATTTGCATTTACCACATTTTTCGATGCAAAATCATTCAATGCAGTATTCATGGATTCTTTTGCGCCTTCAATTGCATTGCCTACATTGGCAGCCGCATTCGATATAGATTCGCCTGCACTCGAAATAGTAGATGAAATTTGTTCACTCATATTATATACGTTATATAATATGTATTCATTATTTTACACTCATTATACCCCCCTTCCGTTCGAACAATTTTATTGGTATAAATATGATATTGTCGCTAATTTCGAATTTATTTCATCTGCCGGTTTCAAATCATTCAATATGCGAGTATGAGAATACGATGTATATTTCGGAATTACCATTTGATATGCAGTCGAAACGGGTGTAATATGATTGTATAATGAAACAAACGATTCTGCATTCATACAAGACGAATTTTCTATAAAAACAATGAATGATTTGTATATTTCGATAAATAACTTATAAATTTCAATCATTCCATTGCGGAAATTATCAATAATATTATAATTATCAAATGAAACATTGTATGGAATGGCCATTTCTTTCATGCATTGTAACATATTCTCACATGATACCCAATAATTCGTAATTTGAGTAAGACATACATTTAATCTATTATCCAAACTTGCAATTCCTTGTGATTTCGAAGAATACGAAACGGTATCCAAATCTATTTTTACTTCATCGTAGAAAGTCTGGGATAATTTTTTTGCCATATCAATTGTGGAAATGCATGTAATTATAGCCAAATAGACATTTTCGAGATAATAAAAAAATTGGATATTATTTGATATAGAATTTATTTCCGTGTTCACAAATACTTTTAAATCATATAGGTTGATGTTATTTGTATTTGGCGAAACTCCGAATACGTTTTCATTATAAACAAATGAATATGAATTTAAATCGTATGTCATTGGTTTTGACAAATCGTAATTGTTGGTTAAGATACCATCGAGGTAAATAAATATACTATTATGATTATTATTAAATGAAATAGTTAATTGCGACATTTTGTCGGGGGGGATATTTAAAACGTTCGGGGTTTCATCCATTTTCAAATATAATTTTTCGTTTTCGTAATATACATCAATTATGCCAAACGACTCATTTCCGTATGTAGAGTTCAAATCTGCATTATTTACAATGGAGAATAAGTGGGTAGACGGGATAGATGGGTTGGCCGGAAGATAAATCCACGAACTAATATTAATATCATTATAAGAAGAGAGTTTGGGAATCACCGGAGGTTTAGGGCCAGGGACATAATTAGGGATAGAACCAGGAACGGAGCCAGGAACGGAGCCAGAGACATAATTAGGGATAGAACCCGGAACTGAGCCAGGAACGGAGCCAGGAACGGAGCCAGGAATAGTTCCAGGAACGGAGCCAGGAATAGTTCCAGGGACATAATTAGGGATAGAACCCGGAACTGAGCCAGGGACAGAACCCGGAACGGAGCCAGAGACTGATCCAGGAACGGATCCAGGGACAGAACCAGGGACATAATTAGGGACAGAACCCGGAACGGAACCAGGGACAGAACCAGGGATATAATTAGGGATAGAACCAGGGACAGAATTAGGGACAGAACCCGGAACGGAACCAGGGACAGAACCCGGAACGGAACCAGGGACAGAACCAGGGATATAATTAGGGATAGAACCAGGGACAGAACCCGGAACGGAACCAGGGACATAATTAGGGATAGAACCAGGGATATAATTAGGGACAGAACCCGGAACGGAACCAGGAACGGAACCAGGGATAGAACCAGGAACAGATCCAGGAATAGAACCAGGGATAGAACCAGGAACAGATCCAGGAATAGAACCAGGGATAGAACCCGGAACGGAACCAGGGACAGAACCAGGGACAGAACCAGGGACAGAACCAGGGATAGAACCAGGGATAGAACCAGGGATAGAACCAGGAACGGAGCCAGGGACATAATTAGGGATAGAACCAGGAACGGAGCCAGGGACATAATTAGGGATAGAACCAGGAACGGAGCCAGGAACGGAACCAGGGACAGAACCAGGGACATAATTAGGAACAGATCCAGGAACAGAACCCGGAACAGAACCAGGAACAGAACCAGGAACAGAACCAGGAACGGAACCAGGGACATAACCAGGGATGGACTGCAATGAAACAAATGATATATATTTATTAGGAGTTGTGGTCGGTATATTCGTTTGAGGAATGGGTAGCGATTTACCATAGTCGATTGAAAAATCCAACATTTTCAGTTTTGATTTACAAATATCTGTAAATAAATTTGTAATTTTATAAACATAGCACGGCAAATTTCCGTATGAAATTGTTGTGGCAACATCATTTGAAAAAGAAGGAATACTGGAAGAAGGCAAATCTATTTGATCATATAAATTACCATTTAAATAACTATAAATAGTGTTGTCCGTTTTGTCATATACAATATTTATATATGACCAATCAACCACGCTAATATTGTTTATCAAATTATATTGGTTATCTTGTTTATTATTTAAAAAAGTATACAAATTAATTGAGTTGCCATTTTTTTTGAAAAATAGAGTAATACTATTATTTGTATCTTTCATAAAAATCAGTTTTTCATTATCGTCATAAACACTATTTACTATAGTTTGCGGTTTTATCCACGCCGAAAATGTCAATTGCGAATAATTGGGCGGTATATTTACCACATCAAATGGTATATTGGGAATTGACAGTTTTTTTGTTGGAATAATACTTACATCCATCGAATACGGATTTACTACAACAGGAATTTTAAATGCGGGGTCTAAAATATCGGCATTAATCGTCATGACATTATTCGGAAATTGCATATTAATGTTAGGTATTGTATACGTTTTTTCTCCATTAGAACTCGAACCATCGCTATTAATGTTGATAAAAGGTGGTATAAAAGGCAAATGTATTGTATTTATTTCGGGAACGTTAGTTATCATTGTATAAATATTATTTAAATCGTCAGTGGACAACCTATTCGGAAGGTCATGAAAAAGTAAAGGTGTATCATTTAAAATAGAAGGTTGCGAACTTGTCGAAATATAATAGATAGGTGTATTATATCGAATTAAATCGATAAACTTTTGATAATTGCCCGTAATTCCCGAAACCGTAGTATTGAATGATATATTCATATTTTCATTGAATGTCGATATATTGCTATTATTTTTTAATAACTCGTAAAATTCATTGGCTGCCGTCAAATTTTGGTTTACATCTACCCCTACATCTGAGTCGTTTTTATATGCTGTAGGAAACCCAAGTTGATTTACGTGTGTATTAAAAACAGATGGAGTGCTATTTTCCATAGTTGCAAACATAGTATTCGCCGGTGAAAATGTAGGTATTATATTTATGAACCCTCCGGTGTTTTGTCCACTTCCTTGTATATATGCATAATAGGCAGTAGTTGGATTTATATCATAAGGCCACCGTATAATATTTGCTAATAGAATATCTTGATTATGTCCGAATTTAATAATCGCATTTTCTGTTATATTTATTATTTTGGTTTGGTCTATTTTGGTTGATTTAAAAAATTCTCCATCAATGAAACAATTAACCATGTTTGTAGTTATACTTAACGTTACATTTGTCCAACGCTGCAATGAAAAGTTCGGCGTGATTGTCATCGTTGATGTGCCATTACCCGTGGATAATCCATTGATATTTGTCTGTAAATGGCTGGGCTCTGATTTGTCAAAAAACAACTGGAAAAATATTTGATTGGGAGATTCAAGTGAAAAAAGGTAATTATGTGAAGAAGATGCATTCGTAAAATTATTGACATATATCCATGTCGAAAATGAATATTTCGAATTAGTAATTTTATCAATCATATCAGAAGAAACGGGTGAAATCATGTCCATGTTTAAATTTTGAAATTTCACTAATACTTTACTTGAAATGAAATATATAAAAATGTTGTATAATACAAAAATTGAAATAATTCCTATAATAACATATATCCAACTATTCATATATAATATATAGATTATCTGTATATTATAGTGCGACATTGTTCTTATCCTCAATCTATGAATTGCTTATTTTGAAATATGGAATAATAGTAACACTTGAAGATGAGGAAGATTGCCCACTCCCTTGCATATACGCATAATATGCAGTTTGTGGGTCGATTGAGTATGGATATCGTATTAAATTACCTAAAGTGATATCTTGATTCAACCCAAATTGTATAATACCTAACGGATTGGGTGTATAAATAGAACTATTTGTATTCTGGTTATCATTTATACATTCCGCGATTTTGGTAGATTGGACAATTTTTCCATCCATATAACAATCAATGAAATTGGTATCTACATTTACAATGACACTTGTCCACCGCTGCAATGGGAAGTTCTGAGTGATTTGAATGGTTTGCGTGGTTGGATTGCCAGAAATATCAACTACTCCGACTTTTGCGTTTAAGCGAGCAGTATTTCGACCGTCAATATATAATCGAAAATATGGAATGCACGGTTGCGTGGGTGAGGGTGGGGTAGAACATGATAAATCGAGCGTATTGTCGTTTGAACTGCTACATTGTCGTAATGTAGGGTCTTCAAAGGAAAAAAGAGAATTGCATGAAGTAGATACAGTGCTTACAGTATTTAAATTATTTACAAATATCCAAACCGAATATGCGTAATGTGTCGAAGTGCTTTTTGTGATTGTTTTATTTGATATACTTGGTATATTATTTGCACTCAAACTCTGCGTTTGAATTAATACTTGAACTGATGTAAGATAAATATAAAGGTAATATGCTATCACTATTGCAATAATTCCTAAAATAACATATAATATAGGGTTCATGATTTATATAATACATTTATATTTTACTCATATTATTCAAGGGTCTAAAACAATTGATAATTTTGTGTGTTCAAGTTTTGTGAAATACTAAAGCCAAAATGGAATGGTGCATGCCCCAATGAATTGGTGAATGATGCAAAATTCATATATGCATTAAATACGTCATCTGGTTTCAATGCTGTATTTATGACAGTAAAATTAGATATATATATATCTTGTCCAGTTCCAAACTGAATAGGCGAATCTACCGTAGTAGCAAGAACCGCACTCGGTGGAACATATGCTGTTTCGAATGCAATAGATGTTATTAATTTCCCATTCATATAGCAATTCAAAACCTTATTTGTATTATCCAATACAACAGTTACATAACACCAATCTTGAAGTGGGAAATTAGTAATAACGGGCATTGTTTTGTCAAGAGATTGTCCACTTGTAGTTGAATTGTATCCAACTTTCAAAGTGGTACTATCAAAATACCACCCATAATAAGGTGCCGACCCACCATTCAAATAAAAAATACAATTACTACTTGTCACCGGGGTGCCCGCGGTAAGACTAGGAGGAAATCGATTTACATAAACCCAAGCAGAATACGATATATTATTGGCTACATAATTCGCAGCAGTTAATGTTGATATTTTTATGGGTGGAGGTTGAGAGATAAGATGAAGTTGTCCGCCAATTAATTGCGAACCTGTTCCTGGGAAAAAGTATCGATATAAAATATATCCAATTGCAATACCTAGAATTGCTAAAATAATAAATTTGTAATTATTATAATCCATTTATATATACTATATACTACACTAATAAAACATAGAACCCACTTTTTATTTTTCAAATGACAGTAAAATAATTATTACATGCAGGGTATATGAAAGGTTGAGTGGATTTAACTATACCCCCTATACCACAATAATAGACGTCAAAGACATATTTCCATAAATGGGCGGAATATTAGTTGACAACATATTATAATTTGTTACTATTTGATTTTTATCCATCGGTTTTTTATAATATACTACATTACATATTGCACCATACAATCCATTACTTGTAAACCGGGGTAAAGATGCATCTGGTCCAAATACCATAACATCACTGTCTGTTTTATTAATATAATATTTGTCGAATGTTTTTACTAAATTGCCATTGATAAATACGTCCATTTTATTATTCAAATATGAGAATACGAAATTGTTCCATCGTTGATACGGAGCTTCGAAATTAAACGTTTGGTCAACATCTCCTATTGACCCAGCCCTTATTTTGTAAAATCCCGTCGAACCATCTATATAATATGATAATTGCGGATGGAATGAAAACGTTGTGCCATCACCATAATAAAATATATTGGATTCTAAACTTTGCGGGGTTTCTGAAAGGTTGGGCGGATTTAAATATACCCACATTGACATAGAGAATTGATACGGTTTCATAACAGAATCTTTGTTATCGTCCATCATCTGGCTGACAATCGTCCTATCGATTGTTTTGGTTTTATTTAAAAAAGTGGGATTGATTATTATATTCACAGAATCTTTATTAATATACTTATATATTTCCGCGATTCCGTATAAATATAGTAAAATAATGACAATTTCTATTAAAAATAAAACAAAAACCGTTTTAGGGGTGGAATAATAATCATTTAATAAAAATTCCACTAAATTTACTAGGAGACATGGTATATAAAAAATGAGATTAAAAATGAATCCGCCCCACCCGCCTTCAAATGATTGAACACTAATAATTTTATATAAAATGCCCAAGCCGACTAATATAAATATGATAATAAAAGAGCTTAATATGTATCCACTAAATATATATCCTAGTATGTTTGTATTATAATATGTGAAAATGGAAATTAATATTACAGTAATAACAGCAATGGGAATTAATACATACGTAATATTTAAATTATCAATTAATGATAATGCGATAACAAACATTAAAATCGTAATAAGTATAGTGCTAATTATATAAGAATATGTATTACTATATACTGCTTTTGGGTCTGAAAAAGACAAATACATGGTATATGCAAATGCTATCAATAAAAGTATTACTAAAATGATTTTTACAATAAAAATGTAAGGAGATACAGCAGTTTGCTTTTCTAGAGAGGGGGGCATATATATTATTGATACAGTATTATAACCCTTGTCCTCCTCCTCCAAACCCTATTTTTTACACTGTTATAAATTTTCCATAGCGGTTTTTTTCCCATGGCATTCTCGGCACAAAGCCACTAAATTATCAACATGATTGCTTCCTCCGTATTCTAATCGGATTTTATGATCAACTTCAAACCATGCCGATAATTGTTGTTGGCAATCTCCGCAATGCCAATTTTGTCTAGCTGCGACAAACTTCTTTTTCGTTTCGCTAACTGAGCGTTTTGTAGCGGTAATTTTATTCTCAGTGGTTCCGGATTGCATTAATTTGCGTTCATATTGATTTACGGGGGACGAATGTGTTTGCATTGGTAATATAGGATGTCCATTTGAATACTCTTGACTAAAGTTTTGTTTTGATGTAAAATCCAATATGGGACTTAGCAATTTCGACGTGTTTCCGTCTATAGGCAGATATTTGACATATTCATTTGAAGCCATTACCATCTGTTTTGCTTGCATCGGATTATTCTTAATTAACCAATATAGTGCAAAACCGCCGAAAGCAATAGCAGCCATTTGATAGTATTTTTTCCAGCTGAATAACAGTTTCAATATTTTTCCGTCTGTGTATATATTCGCAATTATCAGTGCCGTAATCAAAAAAATGGTGATTTCATAACGCATATGGAGGTCTGTATATCTCTATCATATATAAATATTTTGTTGCAACCTTGCGAAAAGCTTGCGAAAAAGCTTGCGAAAAAGCTTGCGAAAAAGCTTGCGAAAAAGCTTGCGAAAAGTTCATATACAATCCTTTCTTTCCTCTGGCGGCGGGGTTGCCTATTTCATGAATAGCATGAATATCAAAAACTTACATAAATAACCTCATAATTATGCACCATTTTTCAAACCCACAATCGGGCTAACACGGGAATACCCATTGGTGCGGGTTGCACGTATAACTATAATATATTTTATTCGTTGAGCTTGAACAATACTCATACGTTTTATTACAATCTTCTACCATGCCTTCTTTTTCAGCCCCCAGGCCCATTGGTAAAAAGGTTGCCAAAAAACTATACAAAATAACCCCCAATAAAACCCCCGCAATGATTGTATATTTCATATGTTCCATCAATCGCTATAATACAAAATAAACATAAAAAAAACAGCCAAAAAGAATAACAAAATGTATCTTTTGTGAATATGAAATTTCTCGCTCAATGCAATTTGACGCGGCAAATAATGCGCCAAATACTGCTCCATCGCCAATGAAAACGATATTTCTTCTTTCCCCAAATGCACATTGACCTTATTATGAACGAAATATACCCATCGAATGAAAGAATCGCGATTCGACAAATAAGGCGTCACTGGATGTTTATCCAAAATCTCACTAAACTTCTTTGTCATTTCTATATCTGGAAGAAATAGCGGAAAATTTTGTATAAGATCATAATATTTCCTACGCGTTACTTCATTCGGAAACTCGGGATAATTCATCGCGATTGTCATTAAAACAAACCAATATTGTGGACCCCATACATTTGTATCAAATTTCATCCTATATAACAAACTATATAAACATTTATGAATATAATAATAAAGTATAAACTCAATACCCTTAGACAAAAATGAAATTATCTTATTCTAAACTCAAACAAGGAACCCGGCCGATTGAAACATATTGTAATAATTGCGGTAAATTCGGTCATATTTTCTACCAATGCAAAATACCCATTACTAGTATTGGAATCATTGCGTTTTGCATTGAAAATGAAGAAATACGATATTTAATGATACGGCGTAAAGATACTTTAGGATTTATGGATTTTATGCGCGGAAAATATTCCATATATAACCGCGAGTATATTGTCAACCTTTTGAAAGAAATGACAATGAACGAAAAGGAAAAGTTGATGACGACCGATTTCGCGAGTTTGTGGAAAGATTTGTGGAATAAAGAAAATGATGTATCATACAAAACCGATGAAAATTTATCTTGCGATAAATTCAATTCGCTGAAAAACGGGGTTCTTTGGCAAAAAGGAAAAAATAATGAAATATACACCCTTGCAAATTTGATTGAAGAATCGTATCAAACCTCAGACAGATGGTGTGAACCAGAATGGGGGTTCCCCAAAGGACGTCGCAACTCGTTGGAAAAAGATTATGATTGTGCATTGCGCGAGTTTTGCGAAGAAACTGGTTATGATAAAAAATATTTGAGTCAACTCGAAAATATAAATCCGTTTGAAGAAGTGTTTATGGGGTCAAATTATAAATCATATAAACACAAATATTTTTTGATGAATTTGCCGGCGAATATTGAATCTAGTCATTCCTATGATAACAGTGAAGTGAGCAAAGTTGAATGGAAAACATATGATGAATGCATTCAGTGTATTCGACCGTATAATTTAGAAAAAAAACGTATATTGCAAAATATACATACGATGCTTTGTGAATATACGATATTGCCTATACTAAATTATTATCCCAAATACACGGTTTTTTGAAGTTTGGTATAATGATTGTAAAAAATATCCATTTATTATAATAATACGAATAAATGGATAAAGAAAAAAAGAAGCCATGTCCTAGAGGAAGTCGTAGAAATCGAAAAACGGGGGAGTGTGTTCCGAATAATCAAACGAAGAAAAAAATGGCTTCTTCCGTGGTTGCGAATAATACGCCCTCTCCATTATTGCCCTCTCCGCTTCCGTCCTCTCCATTGTTACCCTCTCCGCTTCCGTCCTCTCCACCTTTACCTTCTGTATCAGCAGATAGAACAACTTCGGCTAGTTTACGGCTTTCAAGTGAAGAGGATGAAGAACCCTCTCCACCTTTACCTTCTGTATCAGCAGATAGAACAACTTCGGCTAGTTTACGGCTTTCAAGTGAAGAGGAGGCAAATACTATAATTCCAAACGTTGAATCATTTAATAACATAAAAAAAACTCCTATTTCTCCATCTTTAACTCAAGCAATTGATAATAAACAAAAACGGACAAGATGTAAAAAAGGACAACATTGGAATACGAAATTACAAAAATGCATTGATGTATCAAAAAAAACAGTAAAACAAAAATTATCACCTATTACAAATAGATCATATACATCAACTACTGCCGACCTTCCCAATCCATTATCGGAAGTAGTTACGCCACCTACGGGGCCTGCTGCAGTTATGGCACTTCAAACTTCCGCAGAAAAATCATCGACAGCGATGGGTGCGGCATCCTCGGAATCACTCGAAACATCGCCACAAGAAGAAAAAGAGGAAGAAAAAGAAGAAGAAAAAGAAGAAGAAAAAGAAGAAGAAAAAGAA
>Ga0114960_10000385_pt1 | contig 37274 bp, 46 predicted proteins | sample C_130625_MF_Meta_FD_92637 | JGI IMG/M metagenome (GOLD analysis project Ga0114960, IMG submission 92637) | Freshwater microbial communities from Lake Croche, Canada to study carbon cycling - C_130625_MF_MetaG | ecosystem: Environmental > Aquatic > Freshwater > Lake | place: Lake Croche, Canada...
TAAAATATTTACCATGGGATCAGAATTCTTATTCTGGAAATATAATACAATTTTTTGTTTTTATATTCATATTATATCATATTATACCCGTTTTAAAGTTAAAGTTAAATATTACCTTTAAAATTATACTTGTAATTATAATTATCTTAATTCCTTTCATATTATTTTATCCTATTCTTGCTATTTATAATTTGATACTTCTTTTATATTATAATAATGGTCCTTTCATTAAAAATATAAATGAAGTTTTTCCTGAAAATGTAGAATTTGAAAATAATTATTATTCTAAATATAAAAATGAATTAGACACAATTTATAATCTTTATTCTGATGTTGATTGCATTAAAAAAAATAATCCTCTATTTAGAATTGGCGACATTAAAGATAAATGTTGGAGAGCTATTTATATTAAAATTCTTGACGAATTTAAAATTAAAAATTTTGAAATTATATGTCCAAATTTATATAAAATCTTAAACAAACCATATATATCAAATGCTATGTTATCTATTTTAGATGCTAATGTTGATATTCCAGAACATTATGGATATTTTAAAGGTTATTATAGATATCATTTAGGGTATATTATACCCGAATATAATAATAAAAAACCTTTTATTGTTTGTGGTAATCAAAAATATGAATGGGAAGAAGGAAAAGGTGTTTTATTTGATGATATGTTTAATCATTATGTTAGAAATAATACGCCTTATCGAAGAGTAGTTTTATATTTAGATGTTATAAGACCCGAATTAAAAGATGATATCATAACTAATAGCATACTATATTTAATGTCCAATAATTATTTTATTAAACAATTGGATAAATCTCAACATACTCAGAAAGAAATTAAAAATTGATTATATTTCTTTTTTTTGTGTTTTCATAATAATGTCTAGAGAATATTATGAAATTGTCTATGCTAAATATCAAATATTAAATGAAAATTTTTCTATTATTAATTTTGAACGATTAGAATTATTAAAACTTTTATTAGATATTATTGGTCATAAAACAGATGCTGAATTTGACTTATATTATAATAATTATATTTCATCCTTCAAATTTGAGAGATATTATGATAGAAAAAACATCTTAGAGGGATATTGCAAAAATATATTCATCAATCCTAAAGATTTTATCATTAAAACTTCTTTCCATTATTTCAATGAATTATATTATAAAAATCTAACTATATTTATTAAAAACCAAAAACCTAAACAAGAACCTTTGCTTCTAAAAAAGAAGAAAGCGACAATTTCAGCAGCTCTTAAACGAAAAGTATGGAATACACATATAGGCGAAGAGATTGGAAAATTTAAATGTTTATGCTGCAATGATACTGACATTAGCCAATTATCTTTTCATTGTGGTCATATTATAGCAGAAGCCAATGGAGGCGAAACAACTATTGCTAACTTAAAGCCGATTTGCCCACACTGTAATTCAAGTATGGGAAGAAAAAATATGAATGAATTCATTCAAACATTGAAATAAAAAATTGATTATAATTATTATTTTATTATTTTTATTACAATAATTATGAGGGTTTTAACTAATAATGATGATATCAAAAAATATATTATCAAAGTTATTAAAGATTTCTTTAATGACAATAAAAAGAATGATCTCATTCCCAAAAGAAATAAGAAAACAAAAACAATAAGCTATAAATTTGATGAAAGAAATGTTTATACCATTATTTATATTTAAGAAAAATATAAAGATTTTTATTATTATTAAAATGGATGTTATGCATATGCATAAAATAATGGGATTTGGTTGTTTGGCTCATTATGGTATTAGATTTTATTGGAAATTAAAATATGGATCTATGTTTTTTAGTCCAACAGATATTTCACCTCTTATTCATTTAGGATTATCATTATCTTCATTTCTTTTCAAAGTTCCAACTTTAAGATTATCAAGTAAAGCCATAATTTGGAAAGAACTCCAATTACATAATATAATATTTACATCTCGCTCTGTTATGATGATGTATCATTCAATGTTGTTTAAAGAAATTGGATATTTTTATTATTTTGTTCGTTTGGGTATTATAGGATTGCATCATTATTTAGCTGATGTTGTTTCTAATAAATATCAAAATAATGATAAAACAACTGTTCGCGATATTCCTTTTAATAGTAATAATAAAAATTTTATTACTCTTAATAAAAAAATTTATGCATCTTCCCAAATTATTGCAACAACTAATTTATTAATATCTACTAGTCCTGATAGCGGTTTTATAATTATGTTTCCGGTTCAATTATCTGCTTTTTTAATGACATTAGTTTGAAAAGGTTTTATTACTAATAATCAATGGCATTTTCTTTATAGTCTTTCAATATTTATTCCTTTTGCAATTAATTATAGAATTATTAATAATAATGATAAATTCCATCTTATTATTCTTCATATAATTTCAAGATTAATTTTAAGAACAAATAAATATGCAAATTTTGCTATGATAACGATCTTATATAAATTTGTTAAATATTCCTTTTAACTTTCAAAAAAAATGAAAGTCTATTATTTTTTTATAATTATGGTTTAAAAATGAAAATGGACTATGAATATAATTTTATCAATGATATTGATTATATGGCAATTGATGATAATAATGAAAATGAGATACTTCAAATTAAATACAAAAAGAAATATATTTCATCTACCTTAAAAAGACTTGTTTGGAATAAATGGATTGGTGAAGAAATTGGAAAAGCTAAATGCTGTTGTTGCAAGACAACTGACATTGTCCAGATGTCGTTTCATGCTGGTCATATAATAGCTGAAGTAAAAGGAGGTAAAACATCTGTTTCAAATTTGATGCCAATCTGCCAAAATTGCAATTCAAGTATGGGAAAACAGAATTTATTTGACTTTAAGGCAACTTTGAAATAAAAATAGCCATAAAAAGAAAAATGATGAAAATGAAATTTAATTTTTGTTATTTAATAACTTTAATATAATAATTACCTTTTTCATATCCACTCTCAATTATCTTAAATTCGGGTTTCAATCTCATTATCTCTTCTTCAATATCTCCTTTTGAATATATATTATAATATCTGTAATAGACTTCTCCTGTTTTTATTGAAGTCCATTTAACTAAATTTGATTTTCTTTTAAAATTTACTGCATTCTTATTTATATTATCGGATTGTTCTTGTCCCCATACTTCTATAAAACCAATTCCTCCTATTTTCAATATCCAATACATCTCATCTAATGTTCTTTTTCTATCTTCATTATTATCTAAATGATGATAAGAAGCAACACTAATAAAACCATCAAAACTATTATCATCATATGGTATTTCAGTCATTGAAGCTTTTATAACATCAAATCCCTTATTTTTGCATATTTCTATTAGATTTATAGAAATATCAATTCCTTTCATAATAATATCATTTCTATAATTCATATATTTTCCATTTCCACAACCAATATCAAGAACTTTAGAACCTTTTTCAAATGAATTCAAAAAAGATATTACCACACCCCCACAAACTAATTCTGGTTTTGTCAAATTCATCCGCGATTTTATCATAAATTTTTTCGAATTCATTTGTAGTTGTCATTATTATTGTTGTTATTGTCTTTGTTATTATTATGATAATTCCATCTTAAATATTATCAAAAACTATAAGATCTTCTAAATCTAAAATAATTTCTTTGATCTCCATCTTAAAATACTTCAGAAGATGTTTTTATTATCTTCTTTCTCTTGAAAATTTTCTTTAATTTATTTTTAACTTCTATTTCCTTTTTTAGTTTATTATTTAAATCAGATATTATATATTTTTTTAATTGCATCTTTTTTCAAATAATCAATTATTTCATTTTTTGCATTTATTTCATTATTTATCTTTATAAATTAACAATAAAATAAATATTATGTAAATAATTATAATAATGTCAAATCGCTGCAACTAAAATGTCTTTTAATAGGTAGTATTTTTGAACTATGTCTTAATACCTCCGATTTATTTGTAAATAAACTTTGCTTTTTATTGTTGTTATTAATGAATGTAATCATATTTTGATATTTAATTATCTTATCTGTATATTCATCCATTTTTTTTGATTGACATTTCAATTTATTGTTCAAACATATATTTTTATATTTTTCATTTGAAAAATCAATATAACTTATATTATTGTGTGTCAATTCATTTTTTAGATAATCTATAATTTGATTATTATTCATAATTTTATTCATTTTATTTTTGACATCATTATAAAAAATAATAGTTAATGTAAAACAGATTATACAATTGACAATATTAATAATATAGATAACGATCATTTTTATATTTAATATATTATATTCTCTAAATAGATATTAACTTTTAGTTAAACATATATCTTTTTTAATAATTTCAGATGATGTATAATTATGAAATTTATTAGGAATTGGAAATACATTTATTGAAACATATGCAATAAATTCTGCAATCTTTTCTTTTAAAGTATTTTGTGAATGTAAAACATGATTTTTATATAATTCTAAAATATATTTACAATTTTCAATATTATATCGTTCATTTTCTTGATTTGCACTTTGAGTATCATTTTTAATGTGAAATAATTTTCCACAATTTTTTTGATCTGGAATATAATAAAATGATACAATATATGGATATGTTGGATCAGAATTAGAATTATTTGTTCTATTTAAATATGAAGGTAATTTTTTATTATTATTATCATATAATGATAATAATCTATTTTTCTGAAAATTAAAAAAATACATCAATTTAAATATTGCAAATAAATCTTTAGGATTAGCACTTACAACTTGTAATAATTTCGTTTTTTCATCATTATCAATATTAATATCATTACTAATAAATGTTGATACATATTTTTGAACACTATCTATTGTAATTTTAGATTTAACATTTATTTTAAATATGTCAATAATTTTAATATTAACATATCTTATAAGTTTAAATGCTATATTATAATGTTCTTTTTTTGAATAAATTTCATCATCATCTGTAAGAGCATGATATTCTAATTGTTCAGTTTCTTCAATACTATTAATTTTATTTTTAGGTATGCGTAATGTATGAACCTTTGAATAGGAATCCTGAACACAATGTAAAATTTGACCTATCCAAAAAATATTTGGAGGATAATCATCAATACAACGAATATCATTAGATAAATCAGTTATTTGTTCATAACAAGTTGAATTATCTTGTAATGCTAACATATATAAAATTTCTAGTCTTCTTAAAATTTTTTGTCTTAATGATATCATTGTTTCATTTGGGTCAAATGTCATTGAATGCCCAATTGCTTGTCTTCCTCTATGAGATTGAACCGTTTGTTTTAAACCAGATATTTCTTCAAATAATAAATATATTAATGGCGCAGGTATAGAACACGCATCATAATTATCATATGTAATTTCATTTTTGCTATTAACTGATAATTTATTACATGGAAGATCTGGATAATGTAATCCTTTTAATAATAATTCATAATTAATATATTTACTTTTAAAATCTGTAAAATAATCTTTATTTGAAATTGATAAATCTAATAATTTTGTATGATAATCTAATATCATATTTATTATTTAAATAGATATTAAAAATTGATTTTTATTTTTATTATCATAAATAATGACAATGAAATTATTAGATTGGATTGATGCAAGTAAATTAAATAAAGATGGATTATCGCGTAATCCAAATGCCATTGATTATTTAAAAGAAAATCCTGATAAAATTTCGTGGGGTCCTTTATGTAGTAATCATAATGCTATCGAAATTATTGAGAAAAATATGAATAAAATTCAATGGGGCTATCTTTCAGGTAATCCAAATGCCATTGAAATTATTAATAATAATCTTGATAAAATTAATTGGTCTATATTATCAACTAATTCAAACGCCATTCCAACTCTTAAAAATAATATAGATAAAATTGATTGGATGATGTTATGTATCAATCCAAATGCAATTTCATTATTAGAAAAATATCGGGATAATATTGAATGGATTAGTCTTTCTTTTAATAAAAATGCTATTACTCTTTTAAAACAAAATCAACATTTGATTAATTGGCATATCTTATCCGAAAATGAAAATGCTATTCCATTATTAAGAGACAATTTTGATAAAATAAATTGGAGTTATTTATCAAGAAATCCTAAAGCCATCCCACTTTTACAAGAAAATTTAGATAAAATTAGTTGGTATTCTTTATGTTATAATCCAAATGCCATAGATCTTTTAAAAAATAATATTGATATTATATTAAACTTTGGCAATAATAATGCAACAATTCCATCATTATCAGCTAATCCAAATGCTATTTCTATTTTAAAAGAATATCCTAATCTCATTCAATGGTATAGTTTTTCCGAAAACCCTTCCATTTTTAAATATGATTATGATATGATGAAAAATAGTTATTTAGATATCAAAGAAGAGATTATTGCAGCTGCTTTACATCCTAAAAGAATTTTCAATCTAATCGAAAAATATGGAGAAGATGAAATTTATGATATATATTTGGATGATTAATTATAAAAATAAATAAAAATGATTATTTACTTTTCTATTAAATATTAAGTAATCTTAAATGAATACATCACCGCATAAGAAACAAAAACTTGACCTTTTTAATGAAAACAAGATTCGAAATGCTTTGGATGAACACCCGATCGTTCTCTTCTCACAAAGAGATGATATTCATCTTGAAACAATATTGGAGCGTTATCCGAATAAAATTAATTGGGGCTCTCTAAGTAGTTAAAATTCTCATTAATTAAGATTAGCAAAAAAGACAAGAAAATTAAAAACTTTTTGTCTTATTATTTATAAAAATTAATGAAAAATGAATAATTACTTCTTTTGTTTTTATTAAGTCTGAATATAATGTCTAGTAGTCCTCGTGAAACTTATGATGAAATCTATACGGTTCTTAAAGATATGAAAATTGACTGGAAAGAATTTTCCAATACTAAGCGTTATCTTCTATCTCCGCGTTTGCCTGATAAAGTCAATTGCCTAAAACCTCCAGTTAATAAAAGAGGAGGTTGAGAATATAGACAAGACGATGCAAAAAGGCAAAAAAATAAAACTTTTTGTCTTTAAAATTATACTAAAATAAATAAAAATGGATTTTTAGTTTATTTTTTTAGATATTTATCTTTCATAATGAAACTTCTTGAATGGATTGATCGCAAAAAACTCAATAAGCAGATTTTATGCGAAAATGAAAATGCCATTTCATATTTAACTGAAGAATTAAAAGAAATTGATTTTCAAATTCTTTCTGTAAATCCAAATGCCATTCCTCTTCTTGAAAAGAACTTAAAAAAAATAAATTGGTCATTTCTTTCAAGAAATCCAAATGCAATTCCTCTTCTTGAAAAGAACTTCAAAAAAATAGATTGGATCGAAATTTCACAAAACCCAAATGCAATTCCTCTTCTTCTTGAGAACTTCAAAAAAATTGATTGGGATTATCTTTCCTTAAATCCGAATGCTATTTCTATTCTTGAAGCTAATTTCAATAAAATAGATTGGTGGTATTTATCATTAAATCCGAATGCTATTTCTCTTCTTGAAAAGAACTTCAAAAAAATAAATTGGTTAAAATTATCATCAAATCCAAATGCAATTTCTATTCTTGAAAAGAATTTAGATAAAGTTAATTGGTTTCTATTATCAAAAAATCCAAATGCTATTTCTATTCTTGAAACTAATTTCAATAAAATAGATTGGTGTGGATTATCTGCAAATCCAAATGCTATTCATCTTCTTGAAAAGAACTTCAATAAAATTGATTGGTATTATCTTTCTTCAAATCCGAATGCTATTTCTATTCTTAGAGATAATCAAAATAAAATCAACTATCAAATGTTTTCATCAAATCCATCCATTTTCATTCATGATTATGACTATGAAATGATGAAAAATAGTTATGTTGAAATAAAAGAAGAGATTGTTGCGATGGCTTTAAATCCTGTTAGGATTGCCAATTTGATGTCCAAATATGGTAGAGAAATTGTTTATAATAATTATTTTAGTTAAAAAAGAAAAATAATTAAAAAAATTACAATTATAAATAAAAACTGATTTATTTTTGTAATTAATATTAATAATTATTAGTGGATGTTATCAATTGATAATTATAATAATTATTTTTCGTTATCATCATCTATTAGAAATATTCAACCAATTAGAAGAATTTATACTATCAATAATATTATTATTAATGGTGATTATGATAACAATCCATTGAAATTTAACAATGATATTTATTCAGAAAATCCATATAATTGTGATGATATTAATTATTCATCAAATCCATAAAAAAGATTATCAATCATCTAAATAGATATCATAAATTACATCCTCACCATATTCAGAAATTAATTTGAATATTCTTTTTGGGTGTAATGCTTTAGCAATAATTTCTTCATTTAAATCTGCTTTTGTTTTTTTCATCATCTCATAATCATAGGTAAAGATAGATGGGTTTGTTGATAATAAAAACCAATCAATTTTATCTTGATTTTCTCTTAGGAGTTCAATAGCATTTTTATTAGCTGATAAATAATTCCAATTTATTTTATCTTTATTTTCTTTTAAAATAGGAATAGCATTTTCATTACAAGATAAAAAAGACCAATTGATTTTATCTTGATTTTCTTTTAAAATTGAAATGGCATTTGGATTTAAAGACAAATATGACCAATTAATTTTATCAAAATTTGCTTTAAGAAGTGGAATGGCATTTGAATTTCTTGATAAATATTCCCAACGAATTTCATCTTCATTTTCTTTTAAAAGAGGAATTGCTTTTTCATTAAATGATAAATAATCCCAACTTATTTTATTAGAATTTTTTTTTAATAATTCTATAGCATTCTGATTTTTTGATAATAAATACCAATTAATTTTATCTGGATTTTCTTCTAATAATGTTATCGCTCCTTCGTTTGTAGCTAATATTAACCAATCAATTTTATCTTTATTTTCTCTTAATAATGAAATAGCATCTTCATTTGAATTAGAACATAAATAATACCAACAAATTTTATTTGGTATATTTGATTTTATAAATTGCATTGCATTGTAATTTTTTGATAATGCAAAATCATATAAATATATTTTATCAACCCAATCCAATAATTTTAATGGAAACATCAATTAATTCATAATTAAAAATTAGTTTTTATATAAAAAATCAAAAAACTATTTTTCATCAAAATAGTATCGATAAATTTCATCTTTTCCATATTCATTCATCAATCTTAACATTCTCTTAGGGTGCAATGCTTTTATTACTATTTCTTCTCCTATATCTTTAAAATTTGATTTGATCAAATTATAATCATATGTAAAAATTGCAGGATTTCTTGCTAAAGCATTCCAATTTATTTTATCAATGTTAGCTTCAAGAAGAGAAATTGCATTAGAATTAGATGATAAATAAAACCAATCAATCAAATTAGGATGTTATTTTAAATATTCTATAGCATTTGGATTTCTTGATAAATTATTATTTTTGATATTATCTATATCAATCCAATCTCTTATTTTAGTCTGAAAATAAGGCATTTTTTGATATGAAAAAAACAAAAATAAATTATTATCATTTTTTATTTTCAATTTTCATCAAAATAAATATTATAAATTTCATCTTCTCCATATTCCTTCATCAATCTTAGCATCCTCTTAGGGTGTAATACAATTGTAATTATTTCTTCATTTATATATGCCTTTGTTTTCTTCATCATTTCATAATCATATCTGAAAATTGCGGGGTTTTTTGATATACCTATCCAATCTATTTTTTTAAAATTCTTTTCAAGAATAGAAATTGCATTTGGATTAGTTGATAATAACTTCCAATATATTTTATCCTGATTTTCTCTTAATATTTCTATTCCATTTGGATTTAAGGAAAGATATTTCCAATTTATTTTATCTTTATTTTTCAATAAAAGTGAAATGGCATTTGGATTTAAGGAAAGATTATCCCAATCTATTTTTTCAAAATTCTTAAGAAGAAGATGAATTGCATTAGGATTTGATGAAAAATATTTCCAATCTATTTTATTAAAATTTTCTTTTAATAATGGAATTGCATTCACATTTTCTGATAAAATTGTATAATCTATTTTACTTTTATTTTTTTTCAATAATGAAATCGCATTTTTATTAAATGAAAGTGCATTCCAATCAATTTTATTTAAGTTTGCCTCTAATAATGGAATTGCATTTGGATTTGCTGATAATTCAAACCAGTTAATTTTATTGAAGTTCTTTTCAAGAAGAGGAATTGCGTTTGGATTTGATGATAATGCTGCCCAATTTATTTTATTAAAATTAGCTTCAAGAAGAGGAATTGCATTTGGATTTTCAGATAAATAATTAAAATCTAAATCATTAATATCAATCCAATCTAAAAGCTTCATCATTGTCATTGCCATTATTTTTTATAATAATAAAAAAGAATTAATCATTTTTTGATTTTTCAATAATCGAAATAGATATCATAAATCTCATCCTCTCCATATTCATTCATCAATCTTAGCATTCTCTTAGGATGAAGAGCCTTTGTTATTACTTCTTCATTTAAATCGACTTTTGTCTGTTTCATCATATCATAATCATAAGTAAAGATAGAAGGATTTGTCATTAATACATCCCAATCTATTTTTTTTAAATTCTTTTCAAGAAGAGAAATAGCATTTTGATTAGATGATAATAAACGCCAATTAATTTTATTGAAATTCTTTTCAAGAAGAAAAATTGCATTCTTATTTGTTGATAACATTTCCCAATCAATTTTATCTAAATTTGCTTCCAATAATGACATAGCATTTGAATTTTTAGATAATATACTCCAATTAATTCTATTTAAGTTCTTCTCTAAAATTGGAATTGCACCTGGATTTAAACAAAGATAACACCAATAGATTTTATCTAAGTTTTCCTCTAATAATGACAAAGCACCCGGATTTCTAGATAACATATTCCAATTAATTTTATTTAAGTTTTTTTCTAAAAGATGAATAGCATTTGGATTTAAACAAAGTGCATTCCAATTTATTTTATCTAAGTTTGCCTCCAGTAATCGTATCGCCCCCGGATTTTGAGATAACATAGTCCAATCAATTTTTTTGAAATTTGCTTCTAATAATGGAATAGCATTCGGATTTGAGGAAAAATAATACCAATTTATTTTATTAAAATTAGCTTCAAGAAGAGGAATTGCATTTGGATTTTCAGATAAACAATTAAAATTTAAATGTTTTTTATCAATCCAATCTAAAAGCTTTATCATTGTCATCTTTTGATAATGATAATGATAATGATAATAATAAAACCAAAAAAAAGAATTAATCATTTTTTTGGTTTTTTTGTTTTCTTTCAATCTTCAAAATAGATATTATAAATCTCATCTTCTCCATATTCATTCATCAGTCTTAGCATTCTCTTAGGATGAAGAGCCTTGGCTATTACTTCTTCATTTAAATATTTTTTTGTCTGTTTCATCATCTCATAATCATAATCATAAATAAAGATAGCCGGATTTATCATTAATAAAAACCAGTCTAATTTATCTTGATTTGCTTTTAATAATGATATGGCATTTGAATTATAAGATAATCCACACCAATTTATTTTATCATAATTTGATAATAATAATGGAATTGCATTTGAATTTCGTGATAACAATACCCAATCAATATTATCTAAGTTCTTTTCAAGAAGATGAATAGCATTTTTATTTAAACTAAGATAAGCCCAGTCAATTTTTTCTAAGTTAGCTTCAAGAAGAAAAATGGCATTTGAATTTTTTGATAATAATGACCAATTTATTTTTTCTTGATTTTCTTTTAATAATGATATTGCATTTGGATTTGCTGATAATAAATTCCAATCAATTTTATTTTGATTTTTCTTTAAAAGATGAATTGCACTTGGATTTAAACAAAGATAACGCCAATTGATTTTATTTAAATTTGCCTCTAATAATGGCATCGCGCCCGAATTTTGAGATAACATATTCCAATTAATTTTATTAATATTTGCCTCCAATAATGGAATAGCATTTGGATTAGATGAAAGATAATACCAATCTATTCTATCTAAATTCAATTCTAATAATGGAATTGCATTCGTATTTTCAGATAAATAACTAAAATTTAAATATCTTTTATCAATCCAATCTAAAAGCTTCATTTGTATCATTTTTAATAATAATAAAACAAAAAATTAATCATTTTTTTAGTTTTTTGTTTTCTTTCAATCTTCAAAATAGATATTATAAATCTCATCTTCTCCATATTCGGCAATCAATCTGAAAATTCTTTTAGGATGAAGAGCCTTGGCTATTACTTCCTCATTTAAATCTGATTTTATTTCTTTAATCATCTTATAATCATAGGTAAAGATCGCAGGATTTGTCATTAATAAATCCCAATCAATTTTATCAAAGTTCTTTTCAAGAAGAGAAATAGCATTTGGATTAGATGAAAGATAATACCAATCAATTTTATCTAAATGTTCTTTAATAAGATTAATAGCATTCGGATTTTTTGGTAATTTATACCAATTAATTTCATTTATATTTGATTTTAATAATGATATTGCATTCGGATTTGCTGATAATTCAAACCAATCAATCAAATCTTTATTCATTTCTAATAAAGAAATTACTGCTGGATTTGTATTGCAGGAAAGAAAACTCCAATGAATTTTATTAAGGTTTTCTTTAATAAGTTTAATAATAATAGGATTTGAATTTTCAGATAATTTATACCAATTAATGCTATTTAAATTTTCTTTAATAAGTTTAGTTGCATTTGGATTACCTGATAATACAAACCAATGAATTTTATCAATATTTGCTTCCAGAAGAGCAATAGCATTTGGATTACCTGATAATAATGACCAATCAATTTTTTCGAAGTTTGTTTCAAGAAGATGAATTGCATTCGGATTACCCGATAATCTTGACCAATCTATTTTATCAAAGTTTGCTTCAAGAAGAGGAATTGCATTTGGATTAGAAGATAGATAAGACCAATTGATTTTATCAATATCAATCCAATCTAAAAGCTTCATCATCATTCTTTTGATAAAAAACCAAAAAAACAATTAATAATCATTTTTTTAGTTTTTTAGTTTTGAATTATTATCAATCAATCATCAAAATAGATATTATAAATATCGTCTTCTCCATATTCATTCATTAGTCTTAGCATTCTTTTAGGATGAAGAGCTTTTGTTATTACTTCTTCATTTAAATCGGCTTTTATCTGTTTCATCATTTCATAATTATAATAATTAGTAAAGATTGAAGGATTTGCAGATAATATAACCCAGTCTATTTTATTTTTATTTGCGGTTTCTAATAATGGAATTCCATTTTTATTTTGACACAAAGCAAACCAATTAATTTTATCTAAATTCTTTTCAAGAAGAGGAATAGCATTATGATTTAATGAAAGAAAATCATAATTTATTTTATTTGGATTTTCTTTTAGTAGTTTAATTCCATTTGGATTTCTTGATAAATTATTCCAATCAATTTTATCGAAGTTTGCTTTCAACAATGAAATTCCATTTATATTAAATGATAACATATTCCAATTTATTTTATTGAAATTAGCTTCAAGAAGATGAATAGCATTTGAATTTATTGATAAATTATTCCAATCTATATAATTAAAATTAGCTTCAAGAAGATGAATAGCATTTGGATTTGCTGAAATAGAATTCCAGATAATTTTATTGAAGTTTGCTTCAAGAATAGGAATTGCATTCGGATTTGAAGATAATTGACACCAATCAATTTTATTGAAATTAGCTTCAAGAAGAGGAATTGCATTTGGATTATATGATAATAATGACCAATCTATTTTATCTTTATTTTTTTCAAGAAGAGAGATCGCATTTGGATTATATGATAACAAATACCAATTTATTTTACTTGCATCAATCCAATCTAAAAATTTCATCATTTTTATGATAAAAAACAAAAATAATTATTAATCATTTTTTTTTATTTTTGAAATATTGATTGATTTAGCATTAATACCTCCCAATCAATTTTATCTTGATTTGCTTCAAGAAGATGAATAGCATTCGGATTAGATGATAATAATGACCAATCGATTTTATCAAAATTTGCCTCAAGAAGAGGAATAGCATTTGGATTTAAACTTAAATTTTCCCAATTAATCTTATCTAAATTCTTTTCTAGAATAGAAATAGCATTTGGATTTAAACTTAGATTATCCCAATCAATTTTATCTTGGTTGGCTTCTAGAAGAGAAATAGCATTTGGATTTTTAGATAAATTGATCCAATCGATTTTATCAAAGTTTTCTTCAAGAAGAGAAACAGCATTAGGATTTGTTGATAAATGCCACCAACTAATTCTATTAGTAGGAATTTTCACCCAATCTAATATCTTCATTATTATGACTTTAATTGTATAAAAATATTCATATTTTATTATTTTTATTATTAATAAAAAACAAAAAAATGATTATAATCATTGTTAATTAATGATAATGACAATGACAATGAAATTTAATAAAAAAATGTATGATTGGATTACACCAGATTTAATTGATAAAGATTATTTAAACATAAATCCTAATGTATTCTATTTTTTAGAAAGTGAGAATAATTTTGATGCTGTTTCTTGGTATCTTCTAAATAAAAATACAAATGATGATGCAATCTCTCTTCTAGAAGCCAATCAAGATAAAATAAAATGGACTATTTTATCTGAAAATCCGACAGCTATTAAGCTAATTGAGGCTAATCTTGATAAAATTGACTGGTTTTTATTAGGATATAATATAAATGCTATTCCTATTCTTGAAGCAAACTTCAATAAAATTATCTGGAATTCTATTTCAGCAAATCCAAATGCAATTCCTCTTCTTGAAGCTAATTTCAATAAAATTGATTGGTGTCAATTTTCCTTAAATCCAAATCCTAAAGCGATAGCATTATTAGAAAAGAACCTTGATAAAATAGAATGGATCAATTTATCAAAAAATCCTAATGCTATTTCATTATTAAAGAAAAATTATAATAAAATTAGCTGGAGGCGTTTATGTCTTAATCCAAATCCTGCAATCATTCCACTTTTAAGGAATAATAAAGATAAAATTCATTGGCATTATTTATCTTATAATCCTTGCGCCGTTGCTTTTTTATTGGAAAATGAAGATAAAATTAATTGGAAACTCTTTTCCGCAAATACTTCAATTGATGCTATTAACTATCTCAAAAATAATAAAGATAAGATCGACAAAGAATTATTTTCAAGTAATTCTGCTATTTTTACATATGATTATAATGAAATTAAAAAAAATAAAGCAGAAATTAATGAAGCTGTTATAAATGCTGTTATTCATCCTAAAAGACTTTTTCGATTGATTTCAAAATATGGTGAAGATGAAATTTATAATATCTATTTTGATGAATAGTTATCAATGATAACTATAATAATTATAATAAGAAGTATAATTACAATCATCAAAATATTTATAAAAACTAATGATATTTTTATAAATATATGATATTACTCGAACTACTATATTTATTTTTTTATTGAAAATATTTGGATTTTTAGATAATTCAGACCAATTTATTTTATCTCTATTTTCTTTAAGAAGAGGAATAGCATTTGGATTTGATGATAAATAACTCCAATTTATTTTATCCTTGTTAGCTTTTAATAATGATATTGCATTTGGATTTAAGGACAATTCGGACCAATTAATTTTTTCAAAGTTCTTTTCAAGAAGCCAAATGGCTGCAGGATTTCGTGAAAGATAATTCCAATTTATTTTATTTATATTTAATTCTAATAAAGAAATAGCCCCAGGATTTGATGAGACTGATGACCAATTTATTTTATCTGGATAAAAATCATATAAAATTAGAGCATTTACATTAAATCCTAATAAATACCAATCAATTTTACAAGAATTTCTTTTTAAAATATCGATTGCATTTGGATTTATAGATAAACCAGACCAATTAATTTTATCTTGATTTTGTTTCAAGAAATTTATAGCTTCTTGATTTGTATTTCTTGAAAACATATACCAATTTATTTTATCTTGATTTTCTATAAGAAGAGGAATGGCATTTGGATTTTCTGATAATAATGACCAATTTATTTTATCTTGATTTTCTTTAAGAAGAGAAATGGCATTTGGATTTAAGGAAAGATTATCCCAATTTATTTTATCTTGATTAGCTTTTAATAATGATATTGCATTTGGATTTTTTGACAATTCATTCCAATTTAAATTTAACTCATTTATCCAATTTAATAATTTAATTGACATATATAATAAACATTTTCATTTTAAATTATAGTCATCGTCTTTACTGTCATAGTTATTATCAAATAATGGCACTGATTTTATTTTTATTATCTTCTTAAATTTGAAATATTCAATATGCCTTTTACATTGTCTAAATTTAATATCAATAATTAAACCTAAATAATTATTTCTTTGATATTTATTTATATTCATTTTTTCATATTGAATATCAATATATTCTTCAAGTTCTTTAAATATTACAATCAGTTGCTTATAATTAAATAATAATATGTTGAAATTATTAATGTGCAGTATCTTATGTTTAATTATACAAGACATCAATCTTCTTATTATAAGATTAAAAAGAAAATAACATTTCATTTTTTTTCAAAAAACAAAATTAGATTTCTCTAATTTTGTTTTTGTTATCTCAATTATTCATCCTCGTCAAAATAGCAATGATACATTTCCTCCAAATCATCGTAAGTTTTTACATCTCGAAAAATTCGTTTAGGATGCAAAGCCGCTTCAATGATTTCATATTTTTATTTATTTTCTTTTTTCTAAAAACAAAAATTATTATTCTTCCGTAAAATAGATATTATAAACTTCTTCTTCTCCATATTCTTCAATTAATCTCATAATCCTTTTAGGATGTAATACTTTTGCAAATAACTCATCTTTTAGATCAATATTCATTTTTCTCATCTTTTCATAATCATAAACGAAGATAGACGGATTGCATGAAAGATTAGCCCAATTAATTTTATCTTGATGTTCTTTTAGAAGTTTTATTGCTTCAGGATTTGTATTATTTGAAAGAGCACCAAATGGAAAATAAGGATTATCTTTCATCTTATTAAGAATTTCAAAGGCATTTGGATTATTTGCTAAATAAAGTAAATTGATTTTATCTGGATTTGCTTTTAAAAGAGAAATAGCATTTGGATTTTCACATAAATTTATCCAAAATATTTTATCAGGATTTGCCTTTAAAAGAGAAATTGCCTCTGGATTTAATGAAAGAACCTTCCAATCAATTTTATCTTGATTTTCCTTTAGAAGTTTAATAGCTTCTGAATTTTCATTTAAACATAATCTATTCCAATCTATTTTATCCGGATTAGCTTTTAAAAGAGAAATAGCATTAGGATTAGATGAAACTAAATTCCAATTGATATTATCTAAATTTTGTTCGATGATATCTATAGCATTTGGATTAACTGAAATTCCATACCAAGAAACTTCAGATAGATTATTTTTGATGATATCAATAGCATTTGGATTTGAACTTAACATTGCCCAATCAATTTTATATTTCTTTTTCATAATATAATCAATTGCATTTGGATTTTTATACAAGCAATATATATTTAGCTTATTTTCATCAATCCAATCTAAAAGCTTCATAGGTATCATATTTCAATAATGAATAAAATTGATTATCAATAATAATAATCAATTTTTTATAAAAAAAATGATAATATCATTATTCATCTTGAATTAATCAATGTTGTCTATATCGAATGAATTCATTATAATCTATGAATTCATTATTATCATATTATTATCTATCAGTTGTGGTTTTCTTATGAATTGGTCATTTGTGATTGACGAATTTTTCATAATTAAAGAAGTATTGACTGTAATTATAATGATGATAATTGTAAAAATGATAAATTTGTTTTAAAATAAAAGAATTTGCTTTAAAAATGATTTATTTTTGTAATTAAAATAATTATCAAACTATGATCCGCAATTTGCTCACTTTCGATAAAATCAATCTGTTTCTTCAGGTTCTCATCCTGAAACTTATTATCATGAATTTTAAAGCAGTTATAAATGAAATGCCTAACCTTAATATCAATCAACGGTTCTATGGGCATGAGATTTTCATAACTCTTTATCTTATGATAATACTGAAGATCATTCAAAAGGTTTTCAAGTTCTTTAAAGAGGTTTCAAGATGATTGTTGTTGTTGTTATTGTCGTCGTCTGGTTTCGACAAAATTTATTTTTTGTCATTTTTAAATATCTTCTTCATCCTCATCAATAATTATTTTTTTTCTAGATGAAAGTCTGTCTGACATCTTTTTTTTGCCAAAGAAAATACTAGTATTTTCATCTAATCTTTTTATATTGCGAAATAATCTTGTAAATCTTAATGACATTACATCATCATTTATTAATTTATATTCAGGCTTTAATATTTTTACAAATTCAGAATAAAATTGATTATTGAAAGAAGAAAAAGCATTATAATTTCTTATATCTTTATCATCTATGTATGCTATTTTTTGTTCCATTTCTAAAAATGATAAATTCATTAAACTAATCAAATCTTTTGTTATAGTATTTTCATTATATCTATAATCAACATCAACATCGACAATTTTTTCTTCTAATGGTATTGGTTTAATAACATCATATTTATTGCTTCTTATTACTCTTTCATCATAATATGATTGTTCTTGATAATCTTCACCACGACCTCCCATTTTTACCATATCTTCTGAAAATGATGGATTTTCATAATCACTAAATTCTTTAATATTATTAATCCTTCGTTTTTCAATCAATCCATTTAATATTTGCATTATTGATATATATAATTTATCACTTCCAGCATCAATTGTATAATCAGTTATTGCATTTAATTTTTGATTAATTTGTTTATTAGTTTCATTTGTAAAACTAATAACATTTTCAGCATCAATTGAATAAATTGGTTTATCTGATTTTTGTTGAAAATATAAATCCCATAATAAATTTAATCGAGAATAATCTTTATCACTTTTACCTGCAAAAAATCGTAATAATGATAAATCATTTTCATTATAAGTATTTAATAAATCTGATAATAAAAATTCTAATCTAGCTAGTGGTAGTTTATTTTCAGCAAATACTGAAAATTTATTATAAATTTTTCGTCCTTCTTGTTTAACAACGATATCTATAAATGCAATTTCAATAGGTATTGTAATTACTTTTTCTCTTAATGTAATTTTAAATAAACATTTATAATCTATTGAATATAAATCTGCCGGAAAATATGGTTTTCCTGATTTTCTAAATTTGAAATTTACCAAATTTGGATCTTCTGTTATAAAATCGACATCAATTATAACATTATTATCATCTCCTCTACCTGCTGAAATTTCTTTATGGGCTGTTTCTGGTTTTTGCAATCCTTCAAATAAAACCTTCTTATTATTTTCTAAATAACTTAATAATTTTATTAAATTACTTGTTATACATCTAAATATCTTTTCTTCATTATGATATCCAGAATCTATATTTTCACGATCATTATTTGAATATGGAATTTTTATTGGTATATAAATTTTTGCATCAATATCCTTCGTTTTACTTGCATTATATTTATATCTTCTTAATGCATCACCACCTAAAATAAAAATGCCTGTTAATTTTTCTTCTCCTCTACTTTTTTCAGTTTCTGTTCTGTCTGCATCAATCATATAAAATTCCATTTTGCTTAGTTCATCATTTATATTAAAAATAGTTTTATTTATATAAGGTCTTAAAATTTCAATTACATTATTTTCAATAGTTTCTTTAAAATCACTCAATTCCTGATGTAATTCTAACACATCTCGTTTCATATTATTATATACAAATTCTTTTGTAATATCAAGTTTTTTAAATGTTTTTTCGAATAATTCTGTTATATACCACATTTTTTCAATTTTATCAATTCCTCTTGGATCATATTCACTAAAAATATATTTTTCAAATATATAATTTCTTATTTTATATGGATTATATCTATCACGGGGTATATAAATCTTCTGTTGCATAATTTTATTCAAAATGTATAATCCTTCTAATCCAAAATATTGATCATGCTTCTCTTCTTTTTTTGCCAATAATTTATCAAAATTATCAAATAATAAGGTTTCCTTCTCTTCTAATTCATTTTCAATAGTTGTTACTCCAGATTTTGTTATTTTATCAAAATAATTAAATGAAAATGTAAATAATTTTATTTTTACAAAATCATTCGAATTATCATCTAATACTCCACCCTTCTTTTTTGGTTGTTTCTTTAATTTCTTTCTTCCTCCTCCTTCCATTCCATCATCTTCATTTATAAAAGTTGTAATTTTTGGTGCATCATTTTTTGCAATTTCTCTTAATTTAGCTCTTGCGGCTCTTCCCGCTTGTTGCAATTCTCGATTTAATGATTTTGCATATTTTGCCTCCTTTTCTTCATTTTGTTCTTCTTCTATTGTCTTTCTTTTTCTTCTTGCTATTTTTGGTTTTTCTTCTTCAATTTCTAAATGATGAATACCTGGCATAGGTTCGTAATCAAATTTTAAATCATCTATATATTTTGGCTGTAGTATTTTATATTTTCCAATATATGAAGCTAATTGAAATGTTTTATTAGGCATTTGATAATTTCCTCTTCTGCTTTTTACATTCTGATTTAAAGAGGTATATGCATTAACAAATTTATTATAATTAACAATATCATTCCCAAAATTTTTATCTACTATTACTTCATTTTCTGGTATTACAGCGTCTGGTTTTGCTATAAATAAATTAATAGAAAAAGAAAATGTATTATCCAATAACATTTTTTTATTAGTATATGGTTGAACTCCTACAAATACTTCTTTTCCATATAAATAAGAGAATTCTTCATTTCTTTCTAATTCTCCTAATGCCTTTTGAACAACAACATTTAAATGATCTGCTATTTGTTTTAATGCATCAACAACTATAACTTTTAATAATTCTAATCTTTTATCTGAAGTATTTCTAATAATAAAAATATATTCTTGTGTATTATATTTATTAATTGCTGATAATTCATAATCTGATAATGTTGGTGCTATATCTCCAAATAAATTATACCAAGCATTTGAACCAGATATTCCATATTTATAATTTCTTGATCCTAAATAATCATCAATCTTTTTAATAATATTTTTGAATGATTGTGGCAATTCATATCTCATATAACCAGGCTCACAAACATAATTCATAAAATTATTTATAATTGAATATATGTTTGTAATATATTGCATTTCAAGATGCATTTTATTCTGAACAATGAATTCTAAATTATCAGGAATTGGCATATTCGGATTAGGATATGCTTTTCTATAAACACTTAACACTAACTGTTTTAATCTTTCTCTTCTTGCCTTTGCTAAATTAACTAATAATAATTCGTCTGTTTCCATTTTATATAAATAATATTAATAATTCTAATTTATATGTATAATTTAAATTTAGATATTTGCAATCTAATAGCATCTTTTGTAATAACATCAGAATATAAATTATTAGAATGGATTGACAAAGAAAAATTATTGAATTGTTCAGAATTGTCTCAAAATAAAAATGCTGTAGCTTTTCTCAAAAACAATAAAGATTTTATTAATTGGGCTAAACTTTCCTTAAATCAAAATGCTATATCATTATTAAAAGAAAATGAAGATAAAATTGATTGGACAAATATTTCATTTAATATTAATGCAATTTCTTTGATAAAAAGAAATTTAAATAAAATTGATTGGTCTTCATTATCATTCAATGAAAATGCAATTTCAATTTTAGAAAAAAATAAAGATAAAATTGATTGGGACATGCTATCATTTAATAAAAATGCTATTTCACTTTTAGAAGCTAATGTAGATAAAATTAATTGGTTTAATCTTTCTTTGAATATGAATTCCATTCATATTTTAAAATCTCATCCTGATAAAATCAATTGGAATACATTATCATTAAATAGAAATGCAATTTCTCTTTTAGAAGCTAATCAAGATAAAATTAATTGGGACAATCTTTGTTTAAATAAAGGTGCATTTTCTATTTTAAATTCAAATCAAGATAAAATAAATTGGGCTATCTTATCATTGAATAAATATGCAATTCCTCTTTTAGAAGCCAATCAAGATAAAATTCATTGGGACAATCTTTGTTTAAATTCAAATGCTATTTTTCTTCTTGAAGCTAATATAGATAAAATCAATTGGTTTTATTTATCTTATAATAAAAATGCCATTTTTTTATTAAAAGAGAATAAAAATAAAATTTATATTCAAAATTTTTGCAGAAATAAAAATATCTTTAAATTATATCATAAAGACACCTCTAAATTTTCATCAATTCTTCATAAAATGTTTAATGCATCATCTTCAGTAAATAATATAAATTATAATCAACAATCAACGCTATCAAATAAGCATTGATTAAAGCTATAATAATTATTTTCAATAAGATTATATCATATTCACTAAGACCTAATAATGATATTGGCTTTAAATAAAAATCAGTCTTATTAGTTTCATTTTCAAATGATGAAACATTTAACAATTGATGTAATTTTGAATTGTAATCACTCAAATTAAATAATTTGTTATTATTGTTAAAACAAGAACCATCATCATTTAATTTAAGATAATTAGATGAATTTTTATTTGTTTGTGATAAATAAATTGGCGTATTTGATCTTGATAATTTAGAAGGCTTTGCTAGTTTATATGAATGCAAAATGAAACTATCAGAAAATTTTGTTAATGATATTAACAAAATTTTAGAAAATAATGACATAATAATTATTTATTTTATTTCAGGTTTTCCTTAAATTCTGTTTCCATCATATTTTTTCTTTCTAGCCAATGAATTTTTATATAATCTAAAATTGAATATTTATCTTTTATCATTTTAGGTTTTTTGAGGTTCTTTAAGATATTATCCAATTTTATTTTCATTAAATCTCCGCAATTTTTTAATGCACATTCTCCCATTTTCTTAAATTCAGATGATTTATATAATTTTTCTTCAAGCTTTATCAATTCTTTCATATATTCTCCTTTCTTTAGCTTTCCGTCTTTAAATTCTTTTTGAAGTTTAAGTTTTTCAGGTAATTGTTTAATTGTCATTGATGTCATTATTTTTATCTCATTCTTACAATGACCAAATAAACAATTTAATTGTTTTGCAAGACTATTTTCTGTCATATTCTTCTAATTATAAATAACAAAAATCTTTTATTATTAAAGATTTCTGTTATTTCTGTTTATTTTTTTAGATTACTTCTTTTGATGTTTTCCTGGCTTTTTTTTTTGGTCCTTAATTGAAACCGGCTCAAGTTCAACTTCGGGTTCAGGCACAGGTTCATCTTTCGCATCTTCGAAATTATCAGAATTCTTTTCTTCTTGCCACAGCTTTGCAATATAAGTCATCATCTCTTTTGCAGTAATTCGTTCTTCCTTTGATAAGGACTTTTCACGCTCCTTAATTTCGGCTGCCTTCTCCTTATAAAACTTATTATAAAGAGATGGTGTGCGCTTCTTTTTTTCCTTTCCTATATTTTCCAATTTCTCCTTCTTTGCTTTTTCCTTATAGACTTCCTTGACGGCTTCTGTAAATTCTTTTTTTGAAGGTTCGGTTGTTTGTGTAGAAACGAAACTCATTAGACGAGCAATTAGACTTGATGACATTGATTATGACTTATATATCTAACTATGATATAGATGATTAGTATTATTTATAATTAAATCAATTTTTATTTTATTTTTATAAAATTAATACATATATATATATAAAAGTCATATTATATTAATATTTATATTAATGGTTGAAGAAGCAAATAAAGCTAAAATTCTTATATATATATTAGGTTATGATAATGAAACCTCAATAAATGCAAATAATTTATTTGGATCATACGAATGGGCTAAAATAATTATATTACCTGCTACAATTTTATTTGAAAATTATATGTATGATAAATGGCTAATTGAACATTATGATGAATGGAAAGATTATGATTATGTTGGGACTTTATCTTGGAGAGCAAAAGAAAAAATTTTGCTTCCTGATATAGATAAATTAGCTGTTTTTCTCAAAAATGAAAAACAGTTTGATGTTGTTCCATTTTTTGTTATTGATAGTAAAGATCATTTAGAAGATATTGATAGAAGACAACCTTTAAATAATATCATTTTAAATTTATTGTTTAATAAATTAGGATTTCCTGATAATTATATTAAAAAAGATTTTATTCAATTTTATTGCAATTATTGGATTACAAGACCTAAAATAATGCTAGAATATATAAATTTCTTTCATGATTGTAAAAAAATAATAGATAGTGATGATGAAATACAAAAGCATATTTGGAAATATGTTGAGTATAATAGCACATTAGATGATGCTAATATTAAAAAGATATTTGGAAGACCCAGTTTTTCTAGTCATCCATTTGTTTATGAAAGAATACCATTTTTATTTATGAATAAATATTATATATTACATCCTGGATTATCATATCATAATGGATTATATCCAACAAATGTTGAAAACTTTAATAAAAATAATAGAAATAATTATGTATCATCAATAAAAATTTTTATTAATAAAAGTCTTTCAACAGGTTTTAATATAAATATGAAAAAACTTAAGATTGCCCATGATGTTAAAGAATATGATATTAGTTTTTAATCATATTTATTATTATTGATGTTTCTGATATTGTTATATAATTTTTATATTTTATAGGAAATGCATTTTTTAATTTATTTACATATTCAGCAGATGTTTCAATCATAAATATTCCATCATCTGCTAAATATGATATCATATTATTTATAATATTTAATAGATTATCGAAATTATATAAATTATTGATTATTATTATATCGTATTGTGTTGATGGAATTCCTATATTAATATCATAAATATTTATTTTATTTTTATCATAATAATAAGGATAATTATTAATTATTTTAGGTGCAAATATATTAGCATCTTTAAAATATTGACTTAAATAATTTAGATACATATGAGGTATATCTGATATAAATAATAATTTTAAATTAGACATTTCTTTTTTTCTTGAAAATATATTATCATAATAGTCAATATTAATAAGATTATTATTATTTTTTAATGGTAATTTATAAACATTTTGTTTTATATATTTAATATAAAATTCATCTATATTCTTGAAATCATGTGATTGATAATATTTTTTATAGAATATGGATTTTAAATATTCCGTTTGATATTTAATATAATAATTGTCTTGTAATATATCTCCCAATTTCCACCAATTACGCTTTCCATCTATTTTAATTCCTCTGATTGCATACATTACATAAGGAAAATGTTTTACTAAATGATTGACATTATTTTGAATTAAGTTGAATTTTATTAATTCTTCTATATTCCCAAATTTAAAAAACTTATCCAAATTATTATAATAAGTATTAGATTTTATAACTATATTTTCAAATATATTTAGATATGATATAATATTTGATTTTGATAATATTACATGTCTATCTGTATAACCTCCATAATGTTCATCGTCTGGTATCCATATATATTCAGGATTTAATAATTCTAATTTTGGATGTGGCAAATTATACATAAAATCGCTTCTTGTTATTATAAATCTATCATATAAATCAATTAATTTATTTTCTATTAATTTTTTCATCAAAAAATGCCGAAAATAAATTAATATACCACAAGCTCCTCCATTATTTTTAGATATATCATCTTTAGATATAATAACACCTCCAAATAAATTATTTCCTAAATTTAAAAATTCCCTCCAATATATATTAGGTTTTTCTAATTTGTCTTTATTTTCTTCTATAATCTCATTATATGCTGTCTCAAATAATGGTCCATAATCATATTGATCATTTATTATAAATTTATATTTTGCCATTTTATAAAAATTATCATCATAATCATAATTTTCATCAACTGCTATACAAACACATAAATCAATCTCATTATCATTATCATTATCATTACCTACTACATTTTCAATAAAATTATCAAATGTAATATTTGAAAATCTAGTTTCTGCTAAAATTATAATTAATGTTTTCATTATTTAAAGAAATAAAATTTTGTTCTTAAATGAATATAATATTATTACATATTGATAATAATTCATCATCGTGAGATATTATTAATATTGTCATTTTATATTCCGTCGATATTTTTTTAATTACCTCTATAAATTTATTAATATTTTCATTATCTAATGCAGATGTTGGTTCATCTAATAATAATATTTTAGGTTTCCTCATAAGTGCCCTGCAAATACACACTCTTTGTTTTTGTCCTCCTGATAATTTTATGTTGTCATTATTATTATCATTATCATTATCATTATCATTATCATTATCATTATCATTATCATTATCATAAAAATCACTTATAAGAGGTAATATTAGATTATATAAATAAGGGTCAAATGTTATTATATTATTAATGATATTGTCTTTTATAGAACCATCTAATAATACAGGTTCTTGACCTACAAATGATATTAATTTTTCATAAAAATAATTTTTATCAATTTGATTAATATTGATATCATCAAATAAAATTTCACCTGTTTTTATTTGAGATTTATAAAATCCTAATAATAGCTTAAATAATGTGCTTTTTCCATTTCCAGATTTTCCCTTAAATCCTATTATCTGATTTTTTGGAATAATCAAATTTAAATTTTTTATAATATCTCTTTTATTATCATATGAAAATGAAAGATTTCTTATTTCTATATTCGGATTAAAATTATAGTTAGGAACATAATAGCCATTATTATCATTATCATTATTATTATTGTTATCATTATTATTATCAATAAAATCAGTAATATTAACAATTGATTTATTATTTCTTATTATATTTCGTTTAATTTCATGAGTGTCTTTTATAATTCCTGTAAAATATGATTTGTATAATATGAAAACTAAGATTATTTTATTTGAATAATTAAAATAGTTGCCTAATAAAATTATGGCAATTGTCATTAATTCGTTTAAAGTTTGAATAATTAGTAAATTGATACCATAATAAATAGCCTCTTTATTTTTGAGATTTAAATATTTATTATTTATATTATGCCATTTATTTTTTAATTCAGGTTCTAAATAAAGACTTCGATAAGTTTCAATTTTATTTATATATTCTGATATCATATTATTTTTTTTTATTAAGATTTCATTAGTTTCAGTTGAAATTTTCTGATAAAAATAAGTTATATATAGTTTTTCAATTATTAAATGAAATATTGATAATGATAATGTTATTAAATATAAAATAAATGATGTTGGAATTAAGATATAAGATATTGTTATAAATTGTGTTAAATTTCTTACAAAAATATTACTGTTTAATAAATAAATATCTCCAACTATTCTAGCATCTGATATTAATATATTACTAATCTCATTTATTTTTTTGTTATTATAATAAATAAGATCTTTACTAAAATAAAGATATAATATCTTTTCCTTTATTTTATTTATAACCATTTCAATATAAATAGTAAAAATAGTTCCTCTAATTCCTGCAAATATATTTGAACTTATATTATAACAAAAATATAATATAAGATAGTTATTGATATCATTATTATCATTACCATTATCATTATTATCATTATTATCATTATTATCATTATCATTAACTAAAAGTTCAATAATCTTAGAATAAATGCTGGGAATATATGATAATATGATAGAAGATATTATACCTGAAATAAAACCAGCTGTTAAGTATCTTTTATAACCTTTTAAATATTCTAAAATCATTCTTATAAAATTATTGATTATTAAACTTAAATAAATAAAAAAATGATTTTAAATTTTCTAATTTTTAATTCTAATAAAAATCAATGACACGATTATATAAAATGAAATATGATTTTCATAAAGATGATATTCCACAATATGCAATTGTTGAATGGATTACTGTTATTAATGATTATTATCTGGTTGAAGACATCAATACAAAAAAAAGAGTATGGGCTTATAAACATGATATTGAAATGATCAGCGAAGAGTAAATCATAAGAAATAAAAAACTAAACAGACAAATAAATCTTTTTATTTTCATAATTGACATAATATTTATTTATTTTTTTATCCATATAAACCTTTCTTTCTAATTTTTTCGATTTGCCACCTTGAATTGCATTTTTTCTTACATAGCAAAGATTAACCCCAGTATTTGAAGTATAACAAATTTTATCTGAACTATCTATAATTATTTTTGATATATTATCAGATTTATCAAAATATTCAAATTCGGGAATATGTTTGCATTTTAATAATTTAAAACAATTATCTTTTTTAATACTATCACTCCATTTATTTTGAAGTAAAGAACAAGGCAAAACAACTTTATTATCATAACAATCTAAATTATTTAAATGATACATTGAATTATAATAATATTCTTCTTTATTATAATGTATTGCACTTACACAATGACCACAAGTTTCACAAGTTTTATAATCATCTGATGATTGTAAAATATAATCTAATTCATATTCATATCCATTATAAGTAATAATATTATGTTCTGTATCTTCTGAAATTTGAGATGTTATATTTATAGATTTTGATTTTATAGATGTTTTTATAATATCATTATTAATTAAATTATTTCCTATAATAATTATATCATAATCTTTTTTAGTTGTAAATTGTGTATCATTTACATATTTTTCATTATCTATGTCATATATATATAAACAAGCTATATTAAGAAATTCATAAAATTTTTTAATTATATTATATTGACTATTAACTATTCCAAAATCTGTATCTATAATTGATTGATAAATAAAATTATTTTCATTTCCATAATCAGATGCAATTAAATCTTTATAATAATTTATATTTTTTGAAGAAATAGTTATTTCTTCATTTATTAATTTAATTAAAAATAAAATTGGTATGTCCTTTAAATTTTTAAAGATTTCACAATCATCACCAAGAACATCTGAATATTTTTTGAAATTATTTGTTATTTGATCAATTATATAATATACAAATGAATTCAATATTACTTTACTATTAGTTTCTCTATTTACTTTTGATAATTCAATTATTTGTTCTTCATTTAAATGTTTTTTATTATTTAATAATTCTTTATTTTTATCACTATAAGTTAGCCCTGTTAAAAAACTTATAAACCAACAAATACCTTCATATTGTGGTATTGTTATATATGTGTCTTTTGTTAATGTCAATGCTGATTTATTAATAAATATATATTTGTCATAAGTTTCTAATAATATATTTTTAATAAATTGAAAAATATCATTACCAGTTGTATTTACTTTTAATTTATTTAAAATTTCATCATTAATATTAAATGGAGATATATATGTATCATTTAATATTTTATAAAAAACTCTATTAAAATTTATTATTGTTATTTTATATATATTATTAAATATTTTATACAAATAATTTTCATTTAAATGTTGTTTTTGTTGTTTCATATAATTTAATTCATCTAAATATTTTTTAATAAATTTAAATTTATCAATAATTATTTGTGCTTGATTATACATAACCAAAATATTTTCATATAATATTAATAGTTTTTTCTTATAATTATTATTTAATTTTTTTTCTAAAACATCTATTTTTAATGTTTTTGATTTTGATGATGGTAATGATGATGGTAATGATGATGGTAATGATGATGGTAATGATGATGGTAATGATGATGGTAATGATAATGATAATTCTCTTGATAATGATTTTGATTGTTTTGATGATGGTAATGACGATGATAATGACAATTGTCTTGATAGTGATTTTAATTGTTTTGATAATGGTAATGACGATGATAATGATGATTGTCTTGATAATGATTTTGATGGTTTTTCAATTATTCTATTATTATAAAAAAAATAATATTGATAAAACATAAATAATGATCTCCATATTAGTTCAATATACATATAACTATATTTAATGAATTCATCTGATGTTTGTATTTCTTTATTTTCATATAATGAATTATAATAATTATTAAATTCGGTTATGTTATTTTTCATTTGTTCTAATGGATTTATTGAAATTGATGTCTGATTTTCTGATAATATATTTATTAAATATGAAGAATTTGATAAATAATTTATTTCGAATAAATATTTATTAAATGTTAGTAATATATCATAAAATGTTTTAATGTCTTTAGATTTTTGATTTATTGATCCAAAATAATTATTATATTCTGTTATAAATGGAAATTCAATATAACTATCTTTTAAATTATAACTGCTTTTTACTTCTTCTTCCATTAAATTCTATTTACACCAATAGAAAAGAAAAATGACAAAAATGAAATCACTTTTGCCATTTTTTTGTGTTCTTTTTAAAACACTGGGAAGCCTCCTTTGCCCTCTTGTTCGTAATATCCGAACACTTCTTCATATTCCTTTAATACAAGTCTAGAAATGTCATCAATATACTCTTTTCCAATTGGGCTTTCATCATAAACACATTCGACCCGAAGCCCCTTAATAAGGTCTTCCTTCTTTTTTGCGACTTCATAAAACTTAGGTCCGACAAGTTTAAACATATATTTGTCATTCGGAGTTGTAATAATTTCAGATCCACGGTCCTTAAGCTTATTAAATAATTGACGGATTTTTTCACAATCCTCCATCAAATAATAATTAGGAAAATAATTAGCTTGTTTGCTATCAACCTCAACCGCATAATATGTATTTGGATCCATTTCATTTGTTAGCTTATAGATAACAACATTATCGGTTCCAATGTCAAAAAATGTCGCAACATCAGCACTAATATAAGCAGAAGACATTTGAAAGCTTTAACTTAAAGTCTAAGAAAGTTAATAATCATTTTTATTCTAAAAAACCAAAAAATAAAATTGTATTAAAATATTTAAAATAACATAATAAATAATATTATTTAAAATAATAATTAACATAGCAATTACAATTATAATATTACAAAAATATGCTCATAACATAGAATTGACCATATTAATATTTATTGGGATTGCCTTACAGAAATTTATTAGATGATTGTATTGATTTGAAGTATAGAGAAGGCAATAGCCAAGATGGTGTTAAAAACCGGGATCGCTGTATATTTCAATGAACTTTCTGAAAATAGATTTTTGTTCGTTTTTTAATATTTTAAATCAAAAATTTTGTTTGTATATTCACAAATAGATATATCTTCATCATATATTCCCCAAGAACTACATATCTTATCATAAATATGTTCTCCGTAAGGATTAAATATTTTTTGTAAATTTGGAGATAAATTATTATAAGCATCTTGAACATTTACAAATATATCTCCATTACTTAATTTTTTATATAAACCCATAGTGTCTCCACTTGGATCTGGATCAAAAGTTTTTGTATAAATTGTATTAAATACATCACAATATTTTGTAAATGCATTAATAAGTGCTGTAATATAATATTTATCATTTGTTGTTGATGAAGGTGCATTAGTTAAATCTGTTTTCAATCTATTTATTCCATCAGCATCACAATATGTTAATTTTCCACCACCAATAGTTCCACCACCAGTAGTATCACCACCAGTAGTATCACCACCAATAGTTCCACCACCAATAGTTCCACCACCAGTAGTATCACCACCAGTAGTATCACCACCAGTAGTATCACCACCAGTAGTTCCACCACCAGTAGTTCCATCACCAGTAGTATCACCATCTTCATAAAACATGTTATAACTTTTTTTATTTGAAATATTAGGTTTTTTTGTTATACAACTATTTTCTAATTGATATGAATAATGGATTTTATATAAAATTGAAATCAAAAAATATAGAATTAAAAATATTAAAAGTAATATAGAAATATAAATAATTATTATCATTAATTTATAATGATAATAAAAAATGACAAAAATTTCTTTTTTGCCATTTTTTTCTTTTTTCTTTTTTCAAAGATCGTTCCAATCAACCGTCTTTTCCTTCCTTTCCTCGATTTCCTTTGCAATTTTCTCTTTCATCTGAAGACCTTTCAAAGTCTTGTTAAAGACCTTGAAAACCTTTTTGCGTTCCTCCAAATCTTCAATTCCACAATGTGTAAATGGACAATCCAATTCGAAGCATCTCAAACCGAATTTACAGGCACATGATTTTTTTGGTGGCTTGAAGTCATCAATAAGTTTCATATGTTCCGGGAATTGGTCGAGAACCTCAATAAGAAGTTTTCTCTGAGAAAGAGGATGATGATGCTGAAAACGGCAATCGGGATCAACACAAACTGAATTAAATCGGCAGTAGTAGATAGGCATGATAGCGTTGGACCAGCTGTATAACAGGGTAATAAAACTATGAAAAGACAAAAATCATTTTTTATTAAAATTCTTAAAAATTAATACAAAATAATTAATGCTCGAGATACTTAGAACCCTCAAGACCACCACAATCATTATTATGATGGTGAAGATAATCATTCGCTTTATTTGACTTCTTCGATTTTGGCGAAGAATTATTTTTAATGTTTTTGATCCATTCTTTGAGAATTTGAGATCCGGTTTTATTTCTTCTTGGAGACATAATATCAATAAAAATAAGACAAAATCATTTTTTTCATTTTTTATATTAAAAATTTAACAAAAAGATTTATTTTATTCTTAAATACCAAAAAATGGTATTTTTTGATTTTGATGTTATTTAACTTACCCGCTGTGGCGCATGAAGAGTGTAATTTGGAAATTGTTTTCTACAATCTTTTTTAAATAATGAGAATTGGATTTTATCAATCTCATCTTTTTTTGCTTTAATCAAGATCCTATTTTTTGCAATCATTTCGAAATTATTTTCATTCTTGAAATCCCGATTTTGTGCTTTCAATTGCTTGATCTCTTTATTTAAACGCCTAGTATCATCATTATTATAACACTCATCTTCGTCTTTAGACATGTCTGAAATATAAATGAATATTTTTATATCATTTTTTAAGATTTATCATTATAAATTAAGACATTTAAAGATAATTTGGAAGTTTCTTTAAATGTTTTTATATAAGCAAATGAAAAAATATTAGTGATAGTTATGAATTGTATATTTATTTGTATTTTCAATAATGAAAAATATATTGATATGTTTTATCTTTTATTGGAAAGCATATTTATATATGGTAATTTGAATGAAAACACAGAAATATTAATATATACCTCAACTAAATTTATGAATATTATTAAACAAAGTCATTTATTTAATGATGATAATATTAAATTTGAAATTAATGATAATTATAATACTGTTGATAAAGCTTGTAAGGCTCGATTAGATATATTCAATTTTTCTTATAATTATGAAAAAATATTATATTTAGATACTGATATCATAATTAAAAATGATATAAATAAAGTTTTTGATTTATGCCAGGATAATTATTTATATGCTTTGGAAGAAGGAGATATTAAAGATGATAGTGATTATTGGGGTAAATCATTATTTGGAGAAGAAATAGATAATTATAATGATACTACTGCATTTTCATCAGGGATTTTATTATTTAAAAATTGTGAAGAAATAAAACAATTATTTGAAAAAATAAATGAAGATATAAAAAATAGACATCATTTTTTTAATGACCAACCTTTTATTATTTATAATGCATTCAAATATAATTTATATAATAATAAAATCTTAAAATCGGTTGTTGTTAATAATAATTGTTTTTTAAATGAAAATAAAATAATTCATCATTTTCCAGGAAATCCAGGTAAATATAATTATAAAATTGATTTTATGAATGTATTTTTGAATTCATTGAAAGATATTACAATTGAATATAACATTCAAAAAACAAAAGAAATTATTAATAATTATTTAATTCCAATTATAAATAATTGTGGTGAGTTATTAAAAGGAAATATTTTTACATTACATCATACAACAACTTATACAGACCTATTTATAAATAAAGTTAAAAATATTAGTAATGTAATGTTAAATAAAAATATTAAAAATGTAATGGAAATTGGATTTAATTCCGGATTTTCTGCATTATTGATGTTAATATCAAATCCAAATGTAAAAATAACTTGTTATGATTTAGGAGAACATAAATATACTATTCCTTGTTATGAAGTATTGAAACAATTATTTCAAGATAGAATTAATATTATTATTGGTGATAGCACAAAAACATTAGAAAATGATAATGAAAAATATGATTTAATTCATATTGACGGCGGACATTCAACTGAAATTGCAACAAGTGATATCATAAATTCATATCGCTTATCAAAAAAAGGAACAATATTAATAATGAATGATTATGATTTTTATAATATAAAACCATTATGGGATTATTATAAAAATAAATATGATCTAAAATCATTAAACATTCATATTTATAATACACATCAACACGACATTAAATATGTATCTAAAGATATTTAAATGATTAAATAATATAAATGTATTTAATTGTCGGAAGTGGTTTATCTGGTTCAGTAATAGCAGAAAGAATAGCAAATGTATTACACGAAAAAGTTTTGATAATTGAAAAATTATCTCATATTGGTGGTAATTGTTATGATTATATTGACGAAGAAACAAATATATTATGTAATAAATATGGAGCTCATATATTTCATACAAATAATGAAGAAGTTTGGGAATATATAAATTCATTCAATACTAAATGGATTGAATGGCAACATAAAGTTGTATCAAAAATTGATAATAAGTGTGTTTCTGTACCTATAAATATAACTACTGTAAATGAATTATTAGATGAAACTATTAATAATGAAAATGAAATGAATGAATGGTTAAAAAGAAATCAAATTTCATATAAAAATATTAATAATAGTGAAGAAATGGCATTATCAAGAATTGGAACCGTTTTATATAATAAATTAATAAAAGATTATACATATAAACAATGGAATAAATATCCAAAAGAATTAGATAAATCAGTATTACAAAGAATACCAGTAAGAAATGATAATAACTGTCGCTATTTTAATGATAAATATGAAGCATTGCCTGAAAAAGGTTATACTAAATTTATAGAAGAATTACTAAATAACGAATTAATAACTGTATTGTTAAATACCGATTTTAATGAATACAAAAAAACAAATGATTTATCAAAATATAAAAAAATTATTTATACTGGACCAATTGATAAATTTTATGACGATCTTGAAAAATTAGAATATAGAAGTATAAATTTTATTAAAGAAATTCATAAAAATACAAATTTTTTTCAAGAAAATTCAGTTGTTAATTATCCTACTTTAGATGTTCCATATACTAGAATTGTAGAATATAAACATTTTTTAAATCAGACATCAAATGACACAATAATATTTAAAGAAATAACAACAGATAAAGGAGATCCATATTATCCTGTTCCAAATAAACATAATTTAGAATTATATGAATTATATAAAAAAAGAAGCAGATAAAGAAGATAATATTTATTTTATAGGCAGATTAGCTAATTATAAATATTTTAATATGGATGAAGCTATATATAATAGTTTATTTTTATTTAAAAATAGTATTATTAATAATAATAATAATAATGTTAATAGTAGTATCTAGATATAATGAAAGTATTGAATGGACAAAACAATTTAATAATGTTTTGATTATCAATAAAGGTGAAAAAATAAATGATATAGATAATCAAATATTTTATCCTAATGTTGGCAGAGAAGGGCATAGTATATATAAATATATTGTTGATAACTATGATAATTTAGATGATTATTATATATTTTTACAAGGAAACCCATTTGATCACGAAAAAAATATAATAAATAGATTACAAAAACTAATAGATAATTATAATAATAATTGTAAATTAGAATTTGAATATTTATGTGATCTTGTATTACATTCCACAGTAAATAATGAAAAACATTTATATTATCAATGTGCAAATATATTTGAAACAATTTATAGAATATTTGGAACAAATATACATCCAAATACATATTGTGTGTTTGGTGCCGGTGCCCAATTTATTGTTTCAAAAGAAAGCATTTTGAGTAGAAAAAAAGATTTTTATGAAAATATTGTTAAGATGTTAGAATATGATATTTGTCCTTTAGAAGGTTATGATGTAGAAAGATTGCATTATTATATATTCAATCGAACACCTGGTTATAATTAATTTTTCTTTTATAATAATAGTTTATCATTATTATAAACAATCCACGATTTTAATACGGGTTTAAAAAATGGTAAATATATTACTATATTTTTATTATAATAAGCTGCTATTATTCCAAATGTGCTTAAACTCATAACTAATACATCTGCTTTGCATAAATGATGAAAGGTATCAAATACATCCATATCGTCAAAATGCAATTGAATATCTTTGATATCTCTCAATTTTTTAAATTTAATATCAAAATATTTTTCTTGTGAAAATATATGAATATCATTATTTACATATTTTTCTTTTAATTGATTTATCAATTTTATATACATATCGGCTGTATATTTATATCGATCGTCTGATGACATATCTTCTGAAAATTTTTCTAAATCTCCAACATTATCATAATCATTATAAACGCGTATATGAATTGCTATATTTATTTTATTTTTGTTATAAATCAATTTTCTATGATTATTATTCTCATCATATGCATTTATCAAATCATTTTGAATGTCTTTAAAATAATATTCTGGGTCTTTATAAAAAATGTCAAGTGCGTGAAAATATAAATATAATGCATTTGGCTTATTATTCTTTAATATTATTTCTGTTGTGATATTCTCTGTAATAAAATACTTTTCCATATTGTTGAGTTTGTCAATATCAATATTAAGGTCGTCATTGTCTGAAACTTTTTTAAAATTAAAAAAACGATCCCATTTTTCATCCCAATCTTTATCATTATCATAATTATGACCAACTCGAATAGGAATATGAATATATTTCAAATTATGTTTTTTAGCAAATGAATATATGCTTATAATTTTTCTATATTGAGATCCTGCACCTTCTAATGATTTAACAATATTACAAGGATTTAAATGATTATAAGTCAAATACATTTTATTAATAAATAATTACTATTTTTTTATATAAGAAAAATTGATATTTTTATAA
>Ga0114960_10000389_pt1 | contig 37095 bp, 78 predicted proteins | sample C_130625_MF_Meta_FD_92637 | JGI IMG/M metagenome (GOLD analysis project Ga0114960, IMG submission 92637) | Freshwater microbial communities from Lake Croche, Canada to study carbon cycling - C_130625_MF_MetaG | ecosystem: Environmental > Aquatic > Freshwater > Lake | place: Lake Croche, Canada...
ATGTACAAAAAAGATTATAAGATAGGCTCATTTAAGTTTCTTAAAGAAGGTAGTTCATTTAACTATGCTCAAGTCTCTAATAAGAAAGGAGAAGTTATTTATATCTTTCTTGACCCTAGAGATGATACTTGGTACTTTCTTCATAATGAAAACACATTTTTTAATGTAGTAAATTTGAATAAGTTTGTTGAAGGGCCTTACTATCAATACAAGAAGGATCAAGTGGCAAAAGAAGCTTTAGAAGAGTTTTAATTTAAGATTATGGAGACTAGAACTGTATCATTACTCAAAGCTATCTCTTATAGAATCCTTGGCTCTATAACTACCTTCCTCGCTTGTTTCTTCTTTACTGGTAAGCCTTTTATTTCATTAGGAGTATCTGTATTTGACTTCTTTGCAAAAACTATTCTATACTATGTACACGAAAGAGCTTGGGAGCATATAAAGAAAAAATATAGTTGAGTATCCACATTTAAATCTATAATATATTTAAATCATGAAGAACATATACAAATTAATCTTATTCGTAGCAATTATTAGCCTTTCAGCTTGTGCTTATTATCCGGGTCCTATAGACGCAGGGTATGGAGTAGTGGGTGGAGGAGGATATCCTGTGTATGCTGGTGGATATCAAGGTTATAGTGGAGGTTATTATCCAGTTTACAATGGTATGGGATGGGGAGGTTATAACTATGGTGGAGGCTCGGGAAGCGGTTCAGGTAATAGCCTATTTGGTTGGAATAATGGTAATAACGGAAATGTTACAGTTAATAACACTTATACCGGAGGAAGTTATACAGGTCCTAGCAATAATGGTAATACTACCTATAACAGAACAACGACAGCTACAGGTGGTACCACAACGGCTACAGCCGCGACAGTGAATCCTAGCGCATCTTATCAAGGTCGTGGTATGAATGGTGCCGGGTCATATCAAAGCAGAGCAATGAATGGTGGAGGGGGCATGGGTGGATCTTATCAAGGAAGAAGTATGAATGGTGGAGGGGGCATGGGTGCATCATATCAAGGTCGTGGTATGGGCGGAGGAGGCATGGGTGGATCTTATCAAGGAAGAAGTATGGGTGGTATGGGCGGAGGAGGCATGGGCGGATCTTATCAAGGAAGAAGTATGGGTGGTATGGGCGGAGGTGGAATGCGAGGCGGTATGGGTGGTGGAGGGGGAATGCATGGAGGCAGAGGAATGTAATGTTTGAAAAATTAAAATATTACTTTTGGTTGACTTATTATTTTATTAAAAACGGTCCAGAGATCATTTATCTTTTGATTTATAAAGAGTATCTTTATATTCGATTAATGATTATGAATTTATTTGATCTGTGATAAATATATAGTGACTCAAAGGTTTAATATTATAACAGATAAGCTTCTTAATGAAGCAAGAGCTTTAGAACTCACTCCAGAAGAGAATGCTCAAGTGTTAAAAGCTTTAGATGAGTATAAAGAAGCAACAGCATGGATGGATGAAATAGGAATAAATCCTAAAAAGATTACTAAGTCTCAAATAAAAGAATTGTCCCAATATAGAATAAACAATAAACCCATAGTATTTAAAGAAGTTAAAGTAGGTCCGGACAAATATCACGGAGTACAACTTAGTAATATTAAATTTAAAGATCGTAAGAAGAAAGAAGGATATCAAAATACTAATGCTTTAGTATTCGTCAATTATGACAATCCTTTAGAAGACCTTTCAGCAATTATATACGAAGTAGATAGAGGAGCTGGAGTCAATCAACCAGTAATCGTTATTAATAATGATTATGTAGGTGGTAAGATGAAAGACCTTTATGCTTTAATATCTCACGAGTTACTTCACGGAGTCCAAAAGTATAAGGAAAAGACCAAAGAATATGAACAAGCTATAGAAGATATTCGTAATAATTTAGAATGGGATCGAGTAGATTATTATACAGACCCAGGAGAATTAGAAGTTCAAATAGGTGAAGTGGTTGGTAACGTTCGCCATTTCATGGAGAATGAATATCGCAAGTATCAACAAATAAACAAGACAGAAGGTTATCCAGAAAAGGGTTGGGCTGCTAGACGTAATCTTATTTTAGATGAACTTAAAGCATTCTTTAGTTCTCCTCCAGAAAATTATTTTGAATATAAAAATCTTAAGATACCTCAGTATCTTAAACGTAGCCAAGAGTTCTTAGAGACAATAGTTGGTCTCTATGGTGCTTCCAAAGAGACAGAAAAAGGTTTTGAGAAGAAGGAATGGGAAGGCCCTTGGAGAAGATTACAAAGGGCTCTCCATAGTGTATACGAGGAGTTGCAACAAAAGTATCCAGTTAAATAGTATTTTTTATTATCCTTATACTTCATAAGTATAAGTGTGAAGGCTTCAAAGTCTAAAGAATACATTCAGGAAAAGGTTTTAAAAGATTTCCAGAATGCTGCTAAAAAGTTTTATGAAGAAACTGAAAAAGAATATTTGGATGACCTTCGTAATAAAATGCGAGATGGTACAATAGATATTATTAATAGAAGTGTTAGTGAAATATCTATTGAATATGCAGAACAGTATCAAGATTATATAAAGAATTCCAAAAAGCTAGAAACCTTTATTAAAAATTACGTTAATGATACTTTTGATTTGATATGTGATAGTCTTAGTGAAGACTTAATAGAACAGGAAGAAGCAGAAGAAGCTTTCTTAACTCTTAAACATATATTGACCGCCGGAAAGATTCATATAGACGAAGAGACTAAGATAAAAACAAAAAGACCTTCTAGAAAAAGAGATTGATTTATTATTATAATATAATATTATATTAATAATGAAACACATAACTTATATTGTATATTGCATTTGCATGTATAGTTTGACTTTTCTACCTTTCTTTTACGTTATTTTTTGGAGAAATGCCAATCCGTGGTGGTTCCTATTAGCAGCGTTTATGGCTAATATGGTTTCTTCACCATCAGCTTGGGGTCTTACAGAACAATCCAAACAAGAAAAATTAATAATAACAGAAGATGACCCAAAATAACTTTGGATCGTTTGGACAAGAATCTAGCTTTAGTAATGAAGATTCTAAGGCACTTGATAGATGGTATCAAGAATATAGAAGAAAGGTTTTAAATCTCCCTAAAGAATATAAACCTAAACGTAAAAAGAGATCGGGCAATTCCAAATATTAATCTTTAATATATTTGGATATGAATTGCAGAACCTGTTGTAACCCAATTGAAACGGAGCGTCTCATGATTCTCCCTAATACCGTTGTTTGTGCTGCTTGTGCGCAGAAACATAATTTTGTTAAACCTCGATTAGGTAGAATGGTATTCGGCCATAAAACCGGAGCAGAGATACAAATTATGTCTCAACAATCTTTTAAAGAAACTAAGATGTATTATGAGCCTATTGGTTCAAGGTCTGCTGTAAAGAATTTCTCTAAGAACATTTGTGCATGAGCCGATACGTTGTACAACGATGGTCAGGAGCTGCTTGGTATGATTCTATGTGCTCTCCTTATGATACCATGGGAGAAGTTAAAAAACATTTAAAAGATTATTCTTGGCATTATACCGAAGAAAATCCTTGTAGAATTAAAGATTATAAACCTAAAAAAGTTCAAAAGTATTCTCCCAAATATAATTGGAATACCGACGAAGGAATAGTTATACAAAATCATTAAATTTGCGACCGTAAAAGGGAGTAAGTATATAGTGCACTCTGTTGATCAACTTACGGTTAAATGGATGGGATTTTATAAAACTCCCGACGAAGCTCAAAGTGTGCTAGAAGATAAAACTAAAAGAGTAAGTGAAGGGTTTAATATAGTTTCTTCTTCAAAGCAATTAATAGATAACAATTCATTGTCTAAAAAGGATCTTTTACTTTTTAAATTTACAATAGTTAAAGCAGTCAAAGAGGGTAAGTAATAGATAATGAACGAGAAAGATATCAATTTAATTGCCGAAGCTTACAGTAAAGTAGGCATAGTACAAGAATCATTTAACTATATGGATCTTGCTAAGGAAGTTCTCCATGCAGCTGAAGAGCACATCAATGATGGTGTTAGACATACATTTGCCGAGATTTGGTCTGGAAGCAAAGAATATGATATGGTTTTAGATCGTTATGTAGAAGACTTAAGGGAATTGGTTGATGTGGCAGAAAACCTTAAGAAAGGTGATATGGAAAAGGTTAAGAGACTTTATAAAGGTTTGGATATGACTGTTAAAGATCATCTTCCAAAGTCTTTTATTTCATTAGCTGATAATCTTTCATTGTCAGAAGTTCCAGAAAAATCCGAGGAGTAATCATGGCTCGCATAGTCCATTGGGGTGGCCAGGATTATAAAGTCTTAGATGGTCAAAAGTCTTATGGACCATTTGATAAACAAGAAGCTCAAGACTTTCTAAAAGAATTAGAAGATCTAAATGCTCCAGCCTCTTACGAAGATTTTAAAAAACTATTTGGACCCGTTCAAGCTCAACTTAGAAAAGATGTAGCAGAAAGAGAAGCTGCTAGAGCTGAAGAAGAAAAGAAAAGAAAAGCAGCTGGCGAAGCTGAATTAAAAAGTCTTTCATTCAAGAGACATTTCTCAGACTCTCAACGTCTTTCCTAAGCTAGTAACTGTAGCTTTGTTTCCGTGAACCACAATAGGTTCTACACCAATTACATCATCTGTGTAATTGATAATTGAGAATCCGTTTTGCCAATTACAATTAGGAGCATAGTCTGGATCCATCTTACAAGCACAAGCATTCTCATAGTTAGTATTATAAATGTCTCCGCGAAGACCAGCTGCTGGAATTCTTTGACAAGTCATTCCCATTCTATGAGTATGATTAGTCATAGTAGAAGTCATCTTCTTCTCCCACTCTCCACGAGCAGACATAGCTCCAATCTTTCTAACAACTGTTCCGTGATAGACAATAAAGTTTGTTGGAAGAATAACCTCATCAACTAACTTGATTCTACTCCAGGACTCCTTAGGAAAGAAAAGATTCTGATATGAAAGTTCATCTTTAGCAATCTCTGCTAACTCTCCAAGCTGAGCACTAAGATATCTCCAAAGCCTTCCTTCAACGGAATTACCGGAATGATTAGCATTAGTCTCTAAAATCTCTGAACCAAATGGTTCTGTAACATCATGAAGAAGCTTTAAGAATTTATGATATGCTTCTCTCTCCTTAATAAGACTTTGCTTGTAACGAGCGTCCTTTGGATACTTGCTTACTGCAAACATATCCATAGTATCTCCATTGAGAATAACCTTCTCTGGTTTAGTCTCTGCAACGGTTTGTAAGAAAAGGTCTAAAGTATTCCAATCCTCACAACCAAAATGTGTATCTCCAATAACACAAGCAATCTTATTAGCTTCTTGTCTTACCTTTGTTCTCTCTGGTGCTGGATAAACAATAGGTGCTAACTCTTGAATAAACTGTTTAGCATCCCTATCTTGAGCAGATTGTGATAGAATAGAAGCAATGGGATCAGCTGGAACATAAACATCTTCACCATCTAATTCTCCATCCTCTGTATAGTATTCATCTACAATAGTAGTAACTGTATGATGCTTACGACCTGATACCCAATCAAATATAGTTGATCTAGGTACTCCTAGAAGATTAGATATTTCAGTCTTAGACTTACCTTGTTGAAAGAGTTCCTGTGCTAAGGATTTCTTCTGATCGCGTGTTAGAATGTTATTAGACATTGTTTCTATATTAATAAAGCTTTACGATATATCAAGTATTAATTTTAAAGGATTCTTTTGGGTTGATCTTTCCCTAATTATTACATATTATATATACATGAAGAATAACAACAACCTAACAGAAGCATACACCGCAGTTTATATGGAGAACATCACCACCGAGACTGGTGCAGAGCACACCCAGGAACTCATCACCCAGCTCCTTGATTATCTTAGCAAGGGGCAGACTATTGCATCCTTCTTGTACAAGTCCAAAGGGCTTGGTGAAACCGCTCTTTACAATGTTCATTTGAATGTTGACTATAAGAAGGCTAAGGAAGAAGACTATAAGAAGCTCGAGGCTTATGAGCCAGAGACAGAATTGGAAGGTCAAGCCAAGGAGCACCTCCTTAATCTCTATCGTAATCCTAAGGCTCGCACACAGAAGCAAATGGATACCTACACCAATTATGGCAAAGGTATCAGGGTTAATAATAACAACGGCTTGTTGCATCTCTTTGGTTATAAGATCAACAAGAGCACAGTTGCCGATGGTGTCGAGAAGAAAGACACTCGTAAGGAGCTTACAAAGGCTTGCGACGACCTCAAAGCCAAGCTTAACTTCCTTCACCAGAAGATTCGTGATTTTATTCTTGATCCTCAACACATTGCAGGTCTCAAAGCTAAGGGTAATGTGATTGAATTCCAACAGGATGACAATGGTGATAGCACCGGAGGAGTGTAAATAGTTTAGTGAATTTTAAAGAATTCTTTAAAGAAGCTAAATACCATCCTTCTAGAGCAGCAGGTCGCATATACAAAGCACCTAAAACCTGGAAGGATGTATTCTTTATCGAAAAGGATACAGCAAAGGAACCAGTTGAGAATTATAAGTTTACAGAAAATAAAACAGATAATACTATAGCTCGACTCTTTGGTTCTTTAAAGAAAGGTAATGTTCATGCCGCTAGTGTCTATGATTCACTTGTAAACACGACATCAGATTTAAAGTTATTCCTTTTCCATTTATCTAAATCAAGAAGAGACTCTGATAAAAAATCAGAAGATCCAGTTACATTAAGATTAAGAAAAGAATATTACGATTCGGTTGTAGATAATACAGCTGCTATAGTTAATAATTTATTAATTGAAAAACCTGATTCAACAGTTTTGTATATTCATTCAAGATCTCCTTTTAACGAAGCAGTTAAAGATAAAGTAGGAGCAACCGATAAACAATTAGTACCTAAGAATACTTTAGGTGATCTAGTAGAAAGATATAGAAAAGATCCTTATTGTATTGATAAATTAGTTTCTGCTAAGAACACATCAGTTGCTAGAAAAGATATAGCCAAAGATGCTTTGATAAAACTTTTAAATATATCTAAAGACGATGAAGAATTAAAAAATGAACCCCTTTCTGTAGAAAAAATATCAAAACTTATTATAGATAAAGATCTTATAGATTTAAATAAAGTAGCTTCTGGTGATATACAATTTGCTTCAAGATCAAATTATCTTCAAGCAGCATTTCTTCCGGAAGGTTTCTTTAATTTTGAAAATGTAAAATTAGAAAACAAATCTGTAATAGTTATAGACGATAATATTAATACCAAAGCAACCTATGATGAGATCAATCAAAAGATCAAAGAGAAGTATGGATACAAAAATATTGATTGGGTCGTTGGAGTTATTCCTAACGATGTATTACAAACTATAAAATAATATGCAATTTAAAGAATTTATTAAAGAAGAAAGGAATGTAACGCCCGACATTAGAGATCACAATCTAGTTATTCTTTATGGTATGCCGGCTTCAGGTAAGTCAGCGGTTCTTAAATATGGTTTGATTAATCTTCCTAACATTCAAGTATTAACATCAGACAAGTGGACAGAGCTATTGGCTCGCAAAGAAAAGAAAGACTTGTCCAATCCGGAGAACACTAATGAATTGCATCATAGAGTATCTCCAAAGTTTGATAAACATCGTTACAATGCTACACACGTACGCAATAGGTCTAATATAGTTATAGAAAAGATTGGTAGTAGCTATCAAAAGCTTTTGGAACTTATAAATCAATCACAAGCAGATGGCTTTAGAATTGTATTAGTTTGGGTTAAAGTAGATTTAAAAACATCTATAGAATCCAATCAAAGAAGAAATAGAAATGTTCCGGAAGAAAGAATTATGAATTCATATAAAAATACAGAATTACATTTCAATCAATTAGTTGATAAAGTTGAAGAAGCATGGATCATAGATAATGACACGCATCCAAATTTCAATGACTTTAGAACTTCAAAATATATTAAAAGAATAAAATGAGAGAACAAATAACAGAAAGTGATATGCCATTGATTTTAAAGGAGTTACAAGCATACAAAGGATCTCCTTGCGAATTATTAAAAGACGATAACGCAAGTGCATTAGCAAAGAATTGGGTTAATGCTTGGGGACCATTCTGTGAGTATTCTCAAAACCTAGAAGAGTATTACCCATTGCCTTTAAACAATTTATGACATTAGAAGAAGAAAAAAACTACTGGAAAGAACTAGTCGAACAAATGGCTGGTAGCATGGACAAGACAGCTATGGAATTATATAAATGGCAAGAGATTGCAGCACGTCTTGTGGAACATATTAATCCTTATTTGGATTGGCCAGAAGATCCAAAGATGTTAGCAACCTATGCAACTCTTAAAGATTATTATTATTTAAAAAATAATGTAAAAAGAAGTTGCAATGACCAGCAATTGGAGTTAATATAAATAAATAAGAATAGATCTTTGATAATACATTTTAAAAATTGCCAGTGTGGAAACACCGAGTAGATGATTAAGTGGCTGCTTAATCTCTACAAGCTCTCAGCCAAAGAGGCTGGCTTATAATATAAAAAGTCTTTCATACCAATAATTTCTTTAGTAATGCTACTGGAGTAACCCCTCCAACCGTCTCAAGTCGGAGCAAAATGCAGAGAGATAAAGAAAATAAGTAGACTCGTTGATCCCGTCGATACCTACTAGTGGTGAGGGATAACGTATAAAAGAAAAATAGGAGCTAAGGTTTTAGTCAAGCCAAGGCTCCTATTTTTTTATCTTGACCTTCCTCTAATAATTTAATATTATATATAGATGATCAGCACCACAATACCTTATCAATACAATGACGGTGGCTTCAAAGATTCTGGTATCCAGGATACTAATAATTGTACTATCGTAGCGTTCGCTATCATTACAGGGCTAGATTATACTATTGCAGATCGCATTGGAGTTAAGACCAAAAGAGTTCGTCGCCGTGGACATTGGCCAGAGAAGATGGTAAACTATTCTAAAAGAGTTCATGGACTTAAATTTCGAAAGTTTAAATTCGCTTCTATTACCTTACAGAAGTTTCTCAAGAGGTTTCCGACCGGTAGATACTATGTTGCTAATAGAAGTCATTGCTTCGCTATTATTGATGGAGTTATCCATGATCATGGCATGTTGGTCAAACCCTTTCAAATTATTAAAGAAGCCTGGCAAGTACTATGAGAAACCTAAAATTATATTTCGCAAGATTCATACCTAAGAGAGGTGGAGCCGGAGAGTTCTATAAGTTTGGACACACTCATCATTATGATTTCATGAAGAGATTTAAAGAGGACAAATATAAAGACTGGTATGTAAGTCCTATGACTTCTGCATACGGACCAGAGGACGAAGTGTTAAAAGCTGAACAAGAGCTATTAGCAAAGTATCCTAAGAACATTTATATCGAGGAGAAGATAGTAGGAGTCACAGAGATCTTTGTTCCTAAGGACCAGAGAGAGATACAAGAGATATTTAAATACTTTGAAACAAAGCGTTCGCTATGGTATAATTTAAGAAGCTTGAAATGAAAACAGATGAACAACTACACATTAAGTTTAAGGGTCAAGATTACAATGTCTTCTATAATGCTGAAGATAATCAATTGGTTATTGGAATAAAGAAGTTCCAAGGCCAGGACATTAATGTAGATGAAGATATGGAAAGGGTATTTGCTTTGAATGAATACCTAAGGCTAGAAGGATTCTTTCCACAATATTTTGAAATGTTGGACTAATTATTATAAGTAATAAAGATGAAAGACCATGATCAAATTATATTAGAACAAGCTTATACTAATAAGATTGTTAAGCCTCGTAAGATTCTCTTAGAAGACTTAGCTGACAATGAGTATGAAGCAGAAGTAGAATTAGATTTATTCCATTCCAGAGAGCCTAATGGATATTCTTTAGATGATTATGGCATTAAGGTTAGAGTTCGTTATACCTTAGAGCTTGATATAAGAAGCTATGGTATCAAAGATGTTTCTGTATATGGTTTAAAGATAGATCCTTTTACAGTAGATTGGTATGAGGGAGAAGAAGGTGAGAAGCCAGCTCCTATTGAGGTCAATGTAGAAGATGCTAGTGGCATTAAGATAGATACCGGAAGTGATCGTAGTATTACATTACCATTCTATCCGGTGACCTTAGAGCTTCATTTGGATGATAATTTCAAAGTAATACCTGAGCAGTCTTCTTTAATATTCAATCAGAGTAACGGGTTGTAATTGGTTTAAAACCTATTATAATAGTATTATGAAATGTGCAATATTCATAGCTATTGGTTTTCTTATTTGTTTATATATAAAGACAGAAGACTTTAAGAAGATTAAACTACCGATTGACTTACCTAATTTTAGGTATCACGTTGATCTTATCAAGAAGTAATACCCCATTCCATATGGATAAGTATCTATATGGAATCTCCAAGCCCAGAAGTTCTTGTTGAGCTTCTATTAAAGAACAAGAAGTCACCAGAATACATTATAGAGATATTAGTTAATATACTCAAGCAACAGATGATGTATGGAGGTTCTGTGAGTGATAAGCTAGACTATGAAATTCATAGAGCTAAGCAAGACTCTTATTTCCTAACGTAGATATAGTAACGATCTTGGTTTGTATCTATAGTACCGAAGTCCCAGGAGAGCTGTTTAGAGAAATAAGGAGACATACGATCATAGAGTCTGACTCTTGAGGGTTCTGCCTTAGAAGCTGAGAGTACAACTACGTTAATGTCGGGAATGTTTATACGTTTGAGATCCCCTTTGTCTTCCAGTGGCTTTAAAGTATCAAGACTTAGAGACTTTGGCCAGAGAACATCTTTCTTAGTTCTCTTAAATAGGATAGCCTTTTTGTAAACAAAGTCCTTGAGAGAAGACATAACCGTGCCGAATACTTGAGGAGATGACCCGGAACCCGTTAAGGCATGAGGATCCTTTTCGTCGTCTTCATAACCTTCTTCATTAAAGGATAGTATATAGGGAGCATTATTCTCTAAGGCTTTCTTGATATTAGGAGATAGCGTATCAACTTCCGTAGTAGAAAAGGTATCATAGATATAGGTTCTCAATAGATTAATAGCATAGTTAACATTAGATGGAGAAGTAAAGGAGCTTCTGTACATCTCATCACTTAAGAGTTCTATCCAACAAGAAGATGATGGACTATCGAATAGCTCTAATAATAGAGAATGGACTTGTTTATCAAATTTCATTTCTTTTTCCAGGAGATACGTTTAGATCCCTTCTTGAGCTTCTTTCTATTATTACACATGGCCATAGTAGGTCGACAAGCTGGATAACCTTTACGCTTCTCTCCTGCTTGACGACCACAGGACTTACCAGTCTTGCAATCCACCCAGCCCTTGTGACCATCGGCTCCTCGGCGAGAGAACCAGCCATGAAGACCCTGTTCTTTTTCTTTCTCAAAGCCTTCTAAGATAGTAGTAACTAAAGAATCAAATCTCATTTCTTTTTCCAGATCTCTCCTCGGCGACATCTTACAACGGCACCCGACTTATAGGCCGAGGTCTTCTTTCCATAGACTGCATCGGCTTTTCTAAGACAACGATCTCGTTTGACCTTCTTTTCTTCTAGGATATTAGCTACTAAGGTATCAAACTTCATATAGTATTATTTATAGTATTGTCGGGAGTTTTCTCCAATAATATAATATAGTAGAATAAATAATAATAATGAAATTCGATAGACTATTTAAACAATATAGTGAAGGTTATAGAAGACCCTCATATCTTCCTCATTATACTAAGACCTGGCATGATTATAGAGATCAACAAAACGATCGCAATCATGGACTCGAAAGAGAAGAAGAACCATTAATACCTGCTGGGTATTATAAAAGTAACCCGGAAACCGATCTTAAAACCCAAGTATTAAGAAACAAACGTACCGGAAAATATATGATGGCCAGAGAAGATAAAACCAAAATTGCTACCTTTAAGTCTATTAGTCACGCAAAGAATGTCTTGAGTAAATTTAAATTCGGTGCCAATGATATGGAGATAGTCGCCGCGGATAGTTTATCAGAACCCGACAAGGAAAAAATATATCAAGCACCAAGACAACCAGATAAATTTAAAACTATCTGGGGAGTACCTAATGTCCCAGGCGGAGATATAGATTAATACAACCCTATAAAATAATAGAACATTAGATTCTATTAAAGTATTATATAGAATAGTATATAGTATAGAATTGATATAACCGATTTAATAGCACTCTATGATTTAATACAACATGATGTTCTATTAACGCATTTTTACTATCATAACCAAGAAAAAATACCCCCTTTCAATAAAGAAAAGTTGTTAAAAATAAGGGAAAAGTTGTTAAAAATAAAGAAAAAGTATTCTTTTCCCGGGAATTATATTCTAGTAATAATACCCCTTATAAGAAGAAACCTATTATGTTATAGTATAAAATAAAGCTAATAACACCTTTTCCTCCTATATAAACAACTCTATATACTTTCTCAATTAGCTATTAATAGCACTTTAAGCAAGTCAAATCAAGTATACGTTCCACAAAATCCCTTATAGCTCATATAAAGACTATTAAGTTACATAAGAATCTATATAAAGACTTTAAACCCCCAAAATATTTCCTCGGTTCTTTCCCGGGAAAACATAAAGAGAAAAAGTGTATAAACCTTCCGCCCCCCCAAATTTTTCCCCAGACCAATTTAATTTTATAGGAATTTTAGGGAAAAGTCAAGGAAAAAGGAGGATATTAGGAAACCCCACCCAGATAGAGGGGTATTTGATAACGACCGGTTGTTAACTTTTTTAACGACCGGTCGTTGAGATTTATAACGTCCGGTCGTTAATTTCTTAATGACCGGTCGCTAGAGATTTTGGATTTAGGTATTCTAAAGTGGGGGAAAGGGAAACTCACGTCAAAAATTCTAGGCTTGACCTTTCCAGAGAATTCCTATATAATACCCTAGGTGCAGCCGGCATTTGGGGTCCAGTTCAATTATATAGGATAATAGGGGAAAGGTCAAGCTTCGAATGCGCTAGGAATTTGAGCAGCCTCCAGTACCCTACCCTCGGATTGTCACACCCTGTTCGCCCTGTTATTTCGGATCGAGGCTCTTCCGTGTTCTGATTATGTATATATTCTATAGCAATATGGGGGAAACCTCAAGCCTATAATTTCTCAGAATCTTCTTTTCTTTTCCTACAATCCCTATTATAATAAGGGCATGAAAAATAACAACACCACAGTAGACGAGTATTACGAGAACGTGATGAAGGCCGCTAAGACCCTGGAGGAGTACTATGAGAAGATGGCTAACTTCACTCCAGTTCCCGAGAACAAGAAGACCTATCAGATGTTTAGGAGGGAGATGAGGGATCTTTGGAAGACCCACGCTGCCTATTAAGATCTTGAGTTTTCCCACAATAACCTATATACTAAGAGTATGAAAAATAAAAACAAGTACCCCATCAACGGATCGATCATGGAAGGCGTTAGTGTTCGCACAGGCGTCCATCAATATGATGATAAGAATAGAACGGTAGTAGAATTGACCTTCCAGGGCTATAATAGCTCCTATGTCCAGGTCATAGATATTAACACCGCGGCGAGCCTTATTAAACAGCTTAGGGAGCAAGGTATTGCCCAGGCTGAGTATATTACAGCCGCCGAGGTATTCGCTTGATCTTTCCCCCTAAAACCTATATACTAATAGTATGAAAAATAAAGAATACACCATCAATACAGATCCCAAGGGCCTCGACTACATCATTGGTAACTACCATATGTATCGAAGCGATGTCTACGATGCCTTGGAGAAGCTTCAGCAATACCTAGATGATTCTCACGTTAAAGCCGTTCTAGAGAGCGAGGATCCTGAGATTCAAGAGCGTTTGAGTGAGGAGTGCCTCCATCTTGACTTCACTACCTTTCTAGAGGATCTCAAAGGAGCCATGGGATACTAAATAGATATATGATCGAAGATACTACCAAGCATCCGACTGGTGAGTTACCCCCTACTCCGGAGCCTCCTAAGTTCCCAGAGCCTGTGATAGCTCCCCCAGTACCTGCACCTACAAACGAATAACCCTATCACATTTGGTTCTTGAGTTTTCCCACTAAACCCTTTATACTTAAAGTATGAAAAATAAGAACACCGTAAAGGATATCGTCACCCACCTGGAGTCCACGGGCAAGTCCCCGGACTACATCATCGGAACCCTGATGGCCATGCTCGATGGTCTCACCTATGAGTATAGTGGGACCGCGCAGCAGACCATCGATAGTTACATCAACCACCACCTCAACCCCAATACCAACGCCTAATATGGGAGCCTACATCTACCGCCTCAAGGGCAGCAAGGCCTTCACTCTGATGAAGATTGATGGCCAGATCCAGCGAGTCTATGACTACGTCTATTGGTACAAGCCTTACTATACCGGCATGTTCGAGAGTGAGCCTAAGTGGATGAAGCCTGTTCGAATGCTTGATACTCGCCTCCGTAACGCGTTTGCAAAGGTTGAGCCTGTTAAGTGGGTTCGCCACGTCAATGATATGGGAGAGAAAGATGACTACATTATGGAGTGGCCTGGCGGTATTAGCATTAGCGATTACAACGAGCGCTATCAGAATGCTCGTAGGATCCCAGTAAGCGATTTGGCTTGAGATTTCCCCCTAAACCCATTATACTAATAGTATGAAAAATAAAGACCACGACGAGATCATCACCACCCACAACCACCGCCTCATCCGCCTTGACGCCCAGAAGAAGTTCGTCGAGCAGATGATTAAGGACCTTCAGGTGCAATATACTACCCTCAGCGATGACTGGGACGAGACCTGGAGGAGCCGGCAGTATTACATTAACAGAGAAGAAGAGAGTGCCGTTACCACCTAAACCCTAGATAATAATATATATGAATAAGAAAGCCACCTCACCGCTCCTAGAGCTCACCGCCACCTCCTCCTATAATAGCCTCCAGAAGGCCGTAGAAGGCCGTTGTAAAGACCGTAGTCGCGAAGGCAATGTAGGTCTTACCTTCTCTATCTTTGAGACAAATAAGACCTTGGATAAGGGTCTGGATAGTGGAGACTGGATTGTCAATCACCCAGATATCTTTGATGAGGGCGCCGTATTCGAAGGTAAGTGCGTCTTCTATAGCGATTACTGGAGGATCTCTGATAAAGAGGTCTACAGCGAAGTAATGGAACACCCAAGCTGGAGGGAGATCATTAGCGAATGTAATCGCCAGTTGATTGATCAAGAGGATGGTAGCACCGCTTGCCTCTTCCTCGAGGGCTTTACCGAGATGGAACCTAAAGACGGAGTCCGAGTCTTCGAGATCGATTGGGGTTCTTAGAGGTTGACCTTTCCCCCTAAATCCTTTATACTAAGAGTATGAAAAATAAAGCATATCAGTTCTCCATCATGTCGGAAGAAGAACGCTCTATACATCTCTTTTATACCATTGAAGGTATGGTAGAGACCTTAGAGCTGATTGGTAAGCAGCTTGATACAGAAGCTCTTAATGGAGCCTCTCGCCTCGCTAAGCTTGCAGATATTAACGAAGAGATCGAATTACTCTTCTTGAGAGTTCACAAAGACTACCACGCAAACAAAACCAAGGAAGCCATCTAATATGACCTATAGGAAACTAATCGCCCATCTCCAAGAGAAATACGCAGAGCATCTGGATGATCCTGTAAAGCTCGAGTCTATGCACGATAACGCGATTTATCACGTGTTTAGCGCGCGTACAGCGCATAAAGATGTGCCTTATGACGACATCAAAGAGGATGATCTCATTCTACTAATCGAATATCCACACTAATTGGGGGTTGACTTTTCCCCGGTAATCCGTTATACTAATAGTATGAAAAATAAGAACAAGCAAAAGAAGATTTCCAGGAAACAAGCCATCGCTGATTCCCGGGTACCAGTAAAGGTTTCCCGGAAACGTATTCCCAAGAACGAGCGTATCAACAAGGCAGACCAGTTTGAATACCTAGGAATTGATACCTGGGTAAAGACTTTCCAGGGAACTAAGAAGTTCCCACATAATAAGATTACCTGTTCTGAATGCCGGCATAATACGGTTTCCATGTTTGGTAACCAGCTAGCGAATTACCTGGCAAAGTATAACGGGGATACCCGGAAACTCCTTACCGAGTTCAAGTGTCGCGTATGTCGTTCCCTGGACAAAGAGGCTATCAAGTTGAAGGAGCCTAAAGAGCCTAAGGTAAAGGTAGAAAAGGAAAAGGTATTCCTTTCCCCGGAAGAGTGGGAAGCTCGTAAGGAGGAGGTTCGTAAGACCCTTCCTAAGATGGATCCTAACTACCAAACCCAGGAAATCGATTTGGTTAAGGACAAGGAGACGTGTTCCCAGGTAACAGCCATGGCATGCTGGCGCCCAGACATCTTCCTCAATCTCGGATGCGCCGAGTGTGTTCTACAGAAGAATTGTGCTTGTCCAATTAAGGATATCAATCGTATTCCAGACAATCGCCCAAGGAAATTCAAGAGGGCAGTAACGAAAGCCGCTTGATAAACGTTTAACCTATAGTATTATTTTAATATGCACGTATGGCAATCAAAGAGAGTTTTAAAGACAGGACCTATCTACCAAGTACCTACTTGGGTAAAGAACCGACCGAAGGCAATAGCTACAGCGGACTGGGAGCAGATGGTAAAGGACTTCAAGTTCAACAAGCTTATTGTACTAGATAAGGTTCCTAAGACTAGTAAGAAAAAGAATTTCGCAACAAACGAAAGAAAGGAAAACAACAACAATGACAAAAACAATCGCTAATACGATCGTTCGCAATATCAGTGATCTCACTGGCCGCACTGTCTCCAGCCGTACAGGCAAGGCAGCAAAGCTTGAGCTGATCTCTGAGAGCATCAATGAGAGTCGCTATGAGATTCTCGGTCTCGTTGGACGCAGTAATAACGTCATGCTTCGCCCACGTTTTCACAACGTGCGTAACAAGCAGGGCCGCTTCACTGCTCGCCGCCGCAGCCGCTAAAGATTAAGGGTCTAGTGAATAGATTGCAGGGAGAGCCTGCTCGGGAAGTTTTTATTCCTCATTGAACACACTAGACCTTTTTCTTTCTTTTTAGATTGACATTTCCCCCTTAATCCTTTATTATATATACATGATTGATTCAAACCTGTATCGCAAAATTGAAATGGCCGGCGAAGCACTTCTCGCTGATTACAAGCTAACCTATCCTGATATGAGTGATAGTCAGATCCGTACAGATCTTCTTCTTAATCACGGATCGAAGGTTATACACATGAGTGTAGATAATGATCTCCTAGAAGGAATCATTGATAGCGATCGTCAAGACGATCCAGAGTACAAGGCTCTCCTTCTTATAGCTGGAGTATACTTCGTAACCCTCTAACCCTTTATGCCTGTGTAGTCCAACGGCAGAGACAAGCGACTTAAAATCGCTCCAGTATCGGTTCGAATCCGATCACAGGTACCACTTTAAGATTGACCTTTCCCACCAATTGCTATAATATATAAACAATGAAACACCTCCTACACCTCTTAGGGTTTACTCAACGTAAGCCTTCACTCCTCCTCATGCATATGTGTGACGTCACTCACGGCACCTGGCTTCAGGATCTTTATCGTACCAATCGTCTTAGCGACTACAACGTAAAGAAGTAACATGATCTGGCCTAAAGACCCTCCAGTGACTCGTTCCGAATTCCGCCGAGCTTTGAATCTTCATTGTCATAATAAGCTTGGAGTCAGCTTCAGTGACCTTCCAGACATTATCAATATCGATGACGTATGGTGGGAGGGACAGACCATTGGAGAAGCTCTCACTATGATTAACAGTTGTATTGAAGACTTTAAAGAAGAAATGGGTGTTGCACTTTCCCACTAACAGGAGTATAATAATAATAATATGATCATCGAATTCTCACCTGGCAAGTTACCAAAGAGTAAAGAAGCTTTGAAGGATATTATCCTCGAAGCAGTCAAGAAGTCTTCAACGAACCCTGATGCCGTTAATGCCGGCCGACAGCCTCAGGACAATAATACAAAGGCCGGCGTTACTCAATATGCAAACTAAAGTCACACTCACGGATCTAATTCGTAATATCTTGACCGCAGAGCAGGAGTTATCCGTAAAGGATATCCTTACTAAAGTACAAGAGACTATTGCAGGCGAGCAGCTGACCATCAAGGCCGATTACCGTAAGGTTTATCGTCACCTTCGTACGTGCGCCACTAAGACGGCACGCGGTCAGTTCTCCCTCACCGAGACCTCTGCCTCCTAAAGGTAAGTCTCGGCAACCATCAACACTGGGTTAATGTAATTGGAAGCATCGCACAGCTTATATCTGTGAATCCCTAGATGAGGGACGAGCATCGGTTCGATTCCGATACCCAGTACTTTTTATGACAGACACCAACACAACATCGAAAGAAGCAAAAGTATTCGCACTCTGCCAGGACCTGGAAGATATGCGAGATCGTAAGAAGGCATCTAGCAAAGCCTTTAGCGATGAGATCAAGCGTATTCAAGCGGAGATCAAGGATCTTATAGATCCTTCCGAGCCTGAAGAAGCTCCATAGTATTACGCCCTTGTAGCTCAATGGTCAGAGCAGTCGGCTCATAACTGATTGGTTGGGGGTTCGAATCCCTCCGGGGGCACTCTATGCATCGGTAGCTCAGTGGATAGAGCAGGGGTTTTCTAAACCCTTGGTCGCAGGTTCGATCCCTGCCCGATGTACCATTTGGAATCGTAGCTCAATGGTAGAGCAGTAGACTTTTAATCTATTGGTTATGGGTTCGAGTCCCATCGATTCCACTTTAATACAACAGCATGATATAATAGCGCCGGCCTCTCTATTATCGTGAATTTTCCCACTAAATGATTGATACTAATAGTATGAAAAATAACAACAGTGCAGTTGCAGCAGAGATCGAAGCGCTCCACCAGGAGATCGCTACCCTCAAGGCCCAGATCAAAGATCTGGTTAACGTCACCAACAACAACAAAGAGGTCCTCTTCGATCTTCTCGAAGTCCTCAAGAACCCAGCCTCAGCATACCTCGTCTAATAATATGGCAACACGTTCCCAAGTTAAGTTCTCCGATCGCGGAGTAGTCGCAGCTAATATCTATGTCCACTATGATGGATACCCAGAAGGTGAAGCTGGTCGTCTCAATCAGCTTCAGCGCTTCTTTAAGTGTGTGAAGGAGAATTGCAGAGACACTCGCTTTCATGATGCAGAGTATCTTGCAGCCAAGTACATCGTTTGGTATGCTACAGAGTATTGTAAGGATGAGGAGAATCCCAAGCATGCTCTAGACTTCTCAGGCATTGGAATCTGTCTCGAGGACCATGGTGACATTGAGTACACCTACCTGGTTGATTGTGACCATCACGATCCAGAGACTGGGTTCCCTACCGTCGATGTTAGGAAGCGGTAACATTTGAGGTGGTAAGGGGGGAAAGATTGTGGTGGTCTTTCCCCCCAAATCTCTTTATACTAAGAGTATGAAAAATAAGAACACCATCAAAGCCACCACAGTCATCAACAACATCCGCCGCATGATCAGCCAGCCGGCCATGCAGGGACCGAAGCACCAGGCCTGGAGGGAGTCCTGGTTGCACGTCATCAAAGGTCTTGAGAGGGGCGAATCGATTTGATTTTCCCCCATAAATCCTAGATAATAAATGTATGAAAAATAAGAACACATTCGAAGAGATCATGAACGAGTACAAGGCCCTGGACCAGATGTTCAAGCAGATGGTCCGCAACACCGCGGTGATGGAGCTCAAGGAGTGGGGCGTCGAGGAGATCGGAAGCTCGGACGTGAACTGCCAGATCGTCGACCTCTACAACAGCTACGGCGGATTCGACGAGATTGTCCGACATGGGTTGGACCTTGTCCGTAGCCGATAAGGATTGAAATTCCCACCTAAACCTCATATAATAATAGTATGAAAATTAAGAATGCACGTATGCAGTGGAGCAATGAAAAGCGTACCACGAAGTCCGTCCTCTACTTCTTCCCGGTTGGAGAGACCATCATAGACAACCTCGCTATGCGCCGTAAACGCCCTATAAAAGAGTTTCGCGCACTTATACCTGAAGTATGCGCAGCAGTAGGTCTCAATATGGCAGACCATAAGTTCAGCTGGAGCCAGAAGGCAGGTTGCTCTTGCGGTTGCTCGCCTGGCTTCGTAGTAAAGCATCTCTATAGTAAGCAGATCTTCTGCGATGTTACCATGGACAATGACTTCGAGGGTCTTGGCCTTTAAGATTGTCTTTCCCACCTAAACCCAATATAATAATAGTATGAAAATTAAACAATACGTTATAGACCTCCTCACGTTCGGCTTCGTTGCTCTGGCCTTCAGTGCAGCAAGCGCCGGCCTCACCGCTGCCTACTATCAGCACCTCGCCGTGGTTCACAATGCCGCAACGTACGAGGCAAGCAGCTGGGGTAATGTAAGCTTCCACTGGAACGATGTTAGCTACGCGCAAGCACCCTTCCAAGACCCAGCGGAGACCCAGAAGAAAATGGATGACGCCTTCGCTAAAGAACTCAAAGCCAAAGGCATCAAGTAACACCTAACACCTACCTAATATGAAAATCACAGCTTCCACTAAAGAGAAACTTAAGCACGTGTCCTATGTAGTCGAGGACGTACCTAACTTCGGAACAGCCATTTACACTGATGTGTACAACGAGAATGATAGGATAGTCGATAGCTTCATTCGTACCGAAGACGGATACGCAATCGAAGCACCGGCTCTCTTCGAGACCATTCAGGACTTTGTATGCAGCAATAGTGTTGAGGTTTCTCCCTAAATGCTTTATACTAAGAGTATGAAAAATAAGAACACCACACTGACCGAGCTCGAAACCCAAATCCTCACCCTCCTGTTCAAGGACGCCGAGGGCAACGGCCACGACTTCGGCATCATCGAGAACCTCAGCGACTACGAAGGCGTCGACATGAAGGTCGCGCGCGGAGTCCTCAGCTCCCTGGTCCAGAAAGACATCATCACCATCCACGAGTATCGCTTCGAGATGGGAATGGAACAGGGCTGCACCCAGTTCACCTGGAACCACGTTCCCGCCGATATCTACCCAGAGAGCATCACCCACGTACTCCCAGAGAATGTAACCCTGGGAGTTGCAGCTTGAGATTCCCACCTAAACATAATATAATAATAGTATGAAAAATAAGAACATCCACCAACAGTATCAGGAAATCATCGACTCCATCAAGGCCCTCGGCACGGTCCGCATCCAGGAGGCTCTGGCGAACCTCGAGAAGGACTTCCAACTAACCTCCAACGTCTATGCTCGTATGGGACTCCTCGGAAGGATCCAGATGCATGAGAGGGCTCTCAAGGAGCTTACCAACACCGAGAAGAGCCTGGAGATCCTCGACGAAGCCTTTGCCACCCACGCCTAATATGGAACAACCTCCTAAAGATTATCAACTGAAGTTAGTCATCGAGAAGCTGGAGAAGAGTTTAGACAAGCTCTCTGTCCTCGAATACGAAATCAAAGACGCCCTAATGTTAGCAGCAGACCTCTACGAGAGAATCACCAACAACAACGACTAATATGAAGATCGAAACCAAAGCCTACGAAGTCCTAGAAGAGCTGATGGACGGAACCAACAAGCTAGAGAAGCTCTATAGAGCAGCAACTCATCGCCCAGACTCACCTTGGATTGAGAAGCCAGGACGCTTCGCAGACTGGGTAGGAGGCCAAATGCTAGAGGCCATGGAAGAAGAGCTTAGGCACCTAGAGCAGAGGTTCATTACAGATGAAGCTCTCCTAGCCATGGTAGATAAGAGCTAATATCATTTTCATACCCGCGGTGGGGTAAGGGAGGAGGTCTGTGGTGGGCCTCCTCCCTTTTTGTATTGTCTTTCCCCCATAAAGAGATTATAATAATAGTATGAAAATTGAGAACACCACACCCACCGAAGCCCAAATCGAACTCGCCGGATACCTCCTCACGCGCGAGGTAACCTTCACCGAGGAGTGCGAGGCCAACCCCAAGATCCAGTGGTTCGCCGTGGCCAGCTACACCCTCGAGGACATCATGGGCCTCACCCCCTACCGCAGCGGCTACGCGGACATCGCCGAGTACGAGCACCAGGAGGACCTCATCGAGGCCAAGGAGGCTCGTAAGAACTCCTACTATGACTACGACGACGAGCAGCGCGCCTGGTTCGAGAAGGAAGAAGAGGCTCATCGAAACGCTCTCAAGGAGCTGGTGAGTTCCGAGTACAAGCCACTGGGGGTAGGACTCCCCCTTTAAGGCTTGGCTTTCCCCCTTACTTGATAGATAATAATAGTATGAACAATAAGATCACCATTGGAGAGTTAAAGAAAGGTCAGCGATTCAAGTACGGCAACAGCGGCATCTATGAGTGCGCCAACCCGTACTGGCCTCAGGCCCGGAACCCAGCCTACCGCTCAGCTAAGATCATCGTGGTAGTTCCATCAATCAACCCGGAGGCTACCTACCCAACAGTACCAGGCCAGTGTGTCACCTTCAATCACAGGACCAAAGTGGAGCTCCTTTAGACTTTCTTTTCCCCCATAACCATTATATAATAATAGTATGAAAAATAAGAACATCGAAGTAGGTTCCATCGTCACCCTCAACTCCAACACCGATCGTGTCCACCGCGTCACCAAGGTCGATGAGTTCGGCATCTGCACAACGCCAGCGGGAGGCCAGCCAGAGTACCAGTCCAGGTACGGCTCCTTCCCTCTCGCTTCCTGGGAGGTTGTTACCCTCGCTACAGAGGAGCAGCTCAAGCTAGTAGGCACCTGGCGCTAAGGGGTTGACCTTTCCCCCATTATAGGTTATACTTATAGTATGAAAAATAAGAAGACCCAATACACCGCCACAGCCCCTAACGGAGACGTCCTCAGCGTCACCTCCACGCGCCCGCTGGTCGAGTGCCACGTCGCCATCAACAAGGAGACCAACGCCACGGGAGCCTACCGCTGGACCATCAAGCGCCAGGGCAAGGCCTCCGCCTCCTCCTGCGGCTACAGCTTCGGCTACGTGGGTAGCTGGTGCACGGACGCTGCCAAGTACAATGCCGAGGCCGACAAAGAGAAGGCCTTGCGCAACGCCAAGTACACCTTCCACATCGTCCCAGTGGTCGCCGCCTAAGCTTAACGACCGCGGTCGGATACCTACCGGTCTTAATAGCGACCAGGGGTAATACTACCGACCGCGGTATGCTAGGACCCCGGACGTTCAAATTTGTTAATAGGGGAATAGCAAGCAGAAACGGCCGGGGGGCAATCCCGCGTATATAGGGGGGTACCCTGGTATTAAATCGCCAAAGTATTAAATTGCTATTCCCTTATATAAGTAATAATATATTTTATATGAAAAATAAAGATCAAATCATGTTAGAGTCTCTGTATACTAATAGTATGAAAAATAAGAACACCAAGCCCGCCCTCAAAGCTCTCTTCCCTGGCCAGGAGGTCTCTGTAATGGGCTTCAGGGAGTATGGTAAAGTTATCGAGCGTCAAAAGGAGAAGGTTATGGGCAATACTGTCTATAGGGTCAAGTGTGAGGGTAAGGAGTTTAATGTATCTCGCCGTCAACTTGGCGTTCGAGTTAACAATATCTTTAAGTTCGGTCCTTACAATACAACCGATCTTCCTGCTTGAAGTTCTAATCAAATTCCCTTATACTAATAGTATGAAAAATAAAGATCAAATCATGTTAGAGTCTCTGTATACTAATAAGGTATTGAAAGAGGACGAAGAGAATGGAGATAATGTATTAAAGAAGTATACCTATGAGATTCTTTATAGAACTGATTACAAATATGATCCTAAGACAAAGAAGGCTATAAGTTGGTCTTATGGTTCTCATTCTAGAGGTTGGCCGGATCTCCGACATGAATTTGCTTATTCTGATGATGATTTTTGGTCTAAGATAGATGATTCTGGATATAGTGGTGGTAAGGATGAATTAAGAAAATCCATAGTTATTAAAAATGTTGAACCTGCTGATTTGAGAGAGGTTGAGCATGAGAAGAGAAAAAATAAGGCTATATCAGATTATTATAGTAATGCGAGTAAGACGGGTTCTTATTCGGGTGATTAGAGGAGGTTTCAGTTTAATAAAGAAAAAGGACTCTTCGGAGTCCTTTTTTTATTGTTTTTCTTTTATGATCTCTTATAATAGAGACTATGAAAATTACTCGTTATGAACCAATATTAGCTGATTGGGGAGAACCGGATATGGTAGAGGATGATTATGGTTTTTATGTTACTCATTATGAATATACTAAGCTTTTAGAGAAGTATAAGCAATTAAAGAAAGAGAATAGAGAGCTTAAAAAGGCTTTTGAAGATGAGTATGATTGATTCTAAGAAGATAGCAGTTAAGTTAGGTCATCTCTCTATTGGTAGAGGTATCTATGATAGAGATGGAAAGAAGTATGTAAATCCTCATACCTTTGGAGATGATGTATATTTGGAAGATCCTACTAACTATCATTATATAAAGTATGAGAATGGTAAATTTGTAGATAGTGATGGATTTGTTATCTATATCAATTTTTAAGGGTTGAGGTTTCCCTTATAATTTACTATTATATATACATGCTTAAAAGAGATAATTGGACCATAGAAGAAGCAGAAGATATTCTATTAGGGAATACTATTGCCTATACTAAGAGAAACGGAGTCGCTATTGATGATCCGGAGTTCTATAGGAACATGGATCGTAATAAGGGTATCTATAAGGTTATTAATGATGTTAAGACTTCTCAGAAGTCTATTTGGACTAATAATGAGCTTATAGACCATATTGATAATAATCAGTTTAAGATGGATGATTCCTGGACCAAAGAGGAATGGGACTCTAAGGGACAATGGAATCAAGGTTTAGAACAATGTGCTATTCAATTTGGAGACTTTAAAGAAGATCCTGAAGAGTCCTATAGTGCAATGGCCTATGATACTGAAACAAAGCGAATTTATGTTATTTCCCAACCACTACCACAATGAGAACATTTAATACAAAGAACAAAGAAGGACACCCTATTACGTTTAAAGGAATCAAGTATCTATTCCTTATTGATGATCAGGGAGTAGGCATTAGGAGAGCAGATAATAAAGTTCCTTTGCCAGAGGACATTGTCTCTCTTACAGACTATCTCTTTCAAGAAGGATTTGCTAACCCAGAGGATTTTGAAACAGAACAATAATATGAATACGGCTCAACACATTGCAAGTAGGAGGGTACAAGAATATAAGGTCCAGCTTCGAGGAGCCTATCAGGGGAACTATAGAGTTCTTTGTATGCGTAAAGAAGGTCTAGAGAATGAGACTCTTATTTTTACGGATACAGAGAGACCACTTCAAATTTATAATAAGGATATTGAAGAATTGGTTATAGATGCTATATTAACCAAATAATATGCTCGTTTTATTACTCCTTTTTATTATAGCTTTGTATTATAGAGAGCACGGACCACTCTGAAATTGTACCCCCTTGATAAAAAAATTTTTTTGGCTCGGCGGGTTAATATACTCATTCCGGCGCGCGCTCTTGGTAAGTAAATAATAACCATGAAAAACAGAGACACAATAATGTTAGAAGAAGCCTATAATTTAATCTTAGAAGCTAAGAAGAAAAAACTTACTCCTAAGGAAAAGAAGATTGCAGGTGCAGCAGAGCCTTATGACAAGATCACAAGAGCAGACATTATTACTTTAGCTAAGAACAAGAACAAGAAGACAAATAATGAGTCTACTGGACTTGAACAAGCTTATAATCAGCAAGACGAAGTTGCTGCAAAGAAGATCGCTGAGAAATTAAAAGGAACACCTAATTTAAACATTGCAACAATTAAGATGTACGTTGCAAAGTATCTACCCATGATTGGCAAGGGAGAAAGTGATGTAGATCACTTAACAGCATTAGTTCATGATAATCTTTCTGAATTAGGCTTAGTAGAAGCCTCTGCTGGAATCGAAGATCAAGAAGAGTATCATTGTGATTATGCCGCAGACGGATGCGACTGTGATGGTTGTGAAGAGTGCAAAGCTAACCAAAAGAAAGAAGTTCAGGAAAATGAGATGAAGTGTGAATACGCTAAGAAGGGTTGTGATTGTGATGGTTGTGAAGAGTGCAAAGCTAACCAAAAATCCTAAATAAAGATAGCAAACCCCCGGCGCCTCTTGACAATGCGTAATTCCGGGGGTATTTTTTGGAGTAAAACAATCTAAGTATTCTTATGGAATATCTAGACTTTAGTTGCAGAAGAATAGCTAAAAGAGATCTTTCTTTTTGGATAGATGTTTATAAGGATTCTACAACATTGGACAACATGAATAGTATTCCTGACTTTAAGGATACTAATGATCTCTGGCATCATTTAAATAAGATAGACAGATACGTTGTTTTTTCAGCGGAGGACGGAATGGAAAAAGAAGTTATAGGAGGTTTTTCCTTTTATAATAGAAAAGACGAAGAAGCAACTTTTGGATTAGTTACTCATCCAAAATTTCGTGGGCTGGGATTTGGTTATGTTATTATAGACTGGTTAACTGATATGGCCAAAGACCTTGGTATTAAAACTTTAAAGGCTGATGTCTATTCTGACAACGAAGCTTGTTTGAATGTACTTCGTAAAAAAGGTTTTAGAGAGCTGGTTTATCTTGAGAAGCACCTCTAAGCTTTAGCATATACTTGATCTCTTCTACAATAGTAATATCTTCTTTGGTATAGATCTTAATATTCCCTTTACTAACATCATTTTCATCAATATTAGTAATAACATAGATATAGAAATCTGGATTATTTTGAAGTTGATTGTGACTAGCTTTCTCTAACCATCTACCTTCTAGTCTCTTCTTAGTGGTTGCTTTGACTTCAATATAACGGGTCTCCTTTGGGTTACCGGTACAAAGATCCCACCCACAACCTTTGCTCTTGGGTCTAAAAATTAATCTCCCCTGTTCCTTTTCATAGGCAATAACTAAATCCGTGCCAATCTTTTCAATATCTAAGTTTTTAATCATATAATATTATACTATAGAATATTAGGCATTACCAGCCTAAATATAGCATATGTTATCATTTAAGGAGTATTTTGAAGAGGCGGAATTAACTCAAAGAACGGGTCATAAAGGGTTTACTGGAAGAGTGTTTGTTTACTTTAATATCAATCTTTCGGACAAATTAAAGACCCCCTATTTTTCTGTTAAGAATATGAGTACTGGAAGAGTCATTGGTCATGAGACTTCCTTTATGGTAAGAGATGCAACCTTTAAAGTTAGTGCAGCTGGTAATGAAAGAGTAAATCGAGAAGGTAAAAAGAATGTTCATGCTGGGGTAGTGGGTTATTTGGTTCATGAAGAACCGCGTGCTCTTGACACCCCAGTTACCTATAATCCTTACAAATATAAAACTTTCGTTAAAGTGGCGGATGAAACTCCAGTACATTCAGCGGATTTAGTTTCTTTTGCAAATAGAAGGCTTACAGCTGAAAATGTAAAATAGTGCACATTACAGACTAATTATTATACAAATGAATAAAGATCAAATTAACTTACAAGAAGTTTATAGTAGAATCTACCTTAAGGAAGATGAAAATTTTAGTGATCAAATAAATCCTTCAGCTCAAGAGAGAGCAGAATCTGTTTATGGCGAAGAGATTCCACCTGTAGAAGGTGAGAGTGAAGAACTAGGAGAAGATTCTAATAATTCTGTCAAAATGCCCAACAGAGTAGCTCATATGGTCAAGGTAATGAAGAGTAAGGGAGAATCTTCAGACTACGTTACGGGTTATCTTATGAGTATGATTCAGAATACTATTGATGTTCCTAATATGCCTAGCCTTCAAGATCAGATTGATTGGGCAATAAATCATTACGAAAAAAAGACTCTTCCTGAGGAAGATGAAACCCAAGAAAAGATGAACGAGGATTCTAAATCAGGTTCTTACACTCTTTATTATAAAGATCCTGAAGCAAAGAAGACAAGTGCTTGGTATACATCTGAGACTTTAGAAGATTTAGTCAATCAAGTCAACAAAGGTAATAAAGGAATGGATTATGATTTGCCAGTTGTTGATGAAGACCGAGTATTTAAAAACAAGGAAGAGCTTTTAGATTTTTGTTCTCATAGTGACTTCTTTATCAAAGGACCGGATGGTAATTTAGTATCAGGTTATCCAGTTAAGCCAGGAGATTGGGAAAATGATATTAACGAGAAGAAGGAAAAATTTACAATTAATACACCAACTCAAGGTCAATTGATTTCTAAGACTAGAGCACCAGTTCACAAGCCTACAATGCAAATCAAACCCAAGAAGGGAATATATAATCGCCAACAATTCAAAAAGGATTATGAGTAAATTCCAAAATCTCTATGAGTCACTTCTCTTAGAGATGCCACATATTTCTTTTGAAAAGAATGGCAAACATTTTGATTTTGATTTAGAATTAGAAAAACATCAGAAGGACTGGTATGGATTAGTGCGTTTAATGCATAATATTCTAGGGTCCAATTCAGTTAAAGACAAGTATGGTAATGTTTTAAGTCTACAAACTTCAGATGAAAAGGAAGCATTTGTAGAAGAGTTAAGAAACAATCCTATGTTTACTACTTTCATTAAAAGGTTTTATAATAAAGATTTTAATGATCTTTTAGATTTAAGTCATTATACTCCTAAAATAAACGTAGCACATAAGAACAATACAACACCACAAGGGACAACCAATTATGGCAAAGGTGTTTCTGCCAATTTAAAATCTTCTATGGGAGATCAATTACCAACGGGCAATAGTGCCGCTATGTAAGTAAATATAACAATGCGTACCTTTGACACAATTATTTTAGGAGAAGCTTATTCTAAAGTTCGTACTATAGAAGAAGCTAAGTTTCGTGATATAGCTGCCGCAGCGGCTTTAGGTCTTTCTGGTCTTACAGGTGCTCATGCTACTACAGCCGACGATCAAGCAGATACTCATGGACTTAATCCTCCGATTGTACAACAAGCAACAAAGGAAGAGCCAACTGAAACCAATTATCATAAGGCTAAAGTAGCTTATGATAAGGCAGTCAAAGAAAAAAAGGCAGATATAGAGACTTTAAAAAATATATCCTTAGATACAGACTATGCAAAAAGATATGCAGGTCATTTAGTTTTAATGGGCCATGATGTTCCTGATATCATCAGAGATGCAGCAAAGGGTTCAGCAGAAGAAACTGAAAAGGCTTTACAAAGCCAAGATTTGAATTAATTTTTAATTCGAGGTTTACGTTTTTTGGGACGAGTTTTTTCTTGATAATCTCTATTTAAATCTTGTTGTTCTTGTAACACAGAACCATCGATAAAGGCTCTCCAAGCAATTACGCCTTGTAATATAACATTTAAAAATATTATAGTAGCTCTTACTTCATTTATACCGTGAAACCCACCGTCTGCGGAATCTGTGTGATGAGAAAGATCGGATATTAAAGATGTTATCATAGCAACACTAGCATAGAGACAAAGTTTGACTTTAACGCTACTAATAGAAACCACCGATCTAACTGGTTCTTTTCTTTTTATTGCCATATCAATACTTAGACTTTAATTTGGGACCAATTACGCGTAAATAATAGCAAATAAGTTATGACACTTAAAGATACTCAAGATTTAATAGATTCAACAAACCTAGCGTTGCTAGAAGATTTTCGCATAGTACATCATCGCGATCCGAAAGATAAAGAGCTTTTATTACATTTAAAACACGTCCTTAAAGAAGGATATCAAGAAGACGTATTAGCTGAAGTTTTATCAGATGATGTAAATTGTCCACAAGACTATTACAAGCTCTTATTATTAGTTGCGGCTACCCAATAAATTTTATTTCTCAATACTATTCAGAAATAAAGCCGTTAAAATAAGGCCTCCAAATACAAGTTTAAAGAAGAAATAAAGCTCTGGACTCATACTAATACTTAGGGGGTAAAAGGAGAGTATTAGATGGATATTTCTGTTTCAAAAAACTTTTTAAAGGTTTCTAAGGATAATTCTTTATCAAATAAAGATTTGCGATAATCAGCTATTTTTTGTAAATGACCACTGTAGCGTAAAGTCTTGAAAACTAAGTTACCTATAGAATATTCTCCTCCCTCTGCTAAACTCGTAGTTCTCAATTGTTTTAATTCGTCTCTTAAAGCTTTAAACTCTTTTAAAGGAGCTTTTTGAACAACCATGTCATCTATTCTATTTTGAAATTCATGAGCTAGAGTTAAAACCTCTGGGTCATTTAAAGAGTTTGTAGGTTCTTGTGGTACTACTAACCACACATCTTTAATTAAATCATAGATTCCTTTACCTTGATATTCAGCTTCTAAATCTTTTAAATTTACTTCTACCTTATATCCTTTTATTGTTATATCATGTGAATCATTAAAATCCTTACTCTTTACTCTGAAATAATCTAAAACAGTTTCTTTACAGGTATCTTCTTTTGGGTCTGCAATAATATGAAGATCCCAATCACTTTCGGGTCTCCATTGATAGGTGCAAAGTGAACCAGTGAGAATAATGTGCTTTATAGTTATAGGAGCAACCACATCATCTAAGAATTCTTTTGATATGGATAACAAAGCTTTTTTAATGTCTGGATGTAGTTTTCTTTCACTATCCCAAACTCTTGGATTTAATTCTGAAGGCATTATCAAATTACTTATTGCATTCCCTCCAAAAATCTTTTATTTTAATTAAAGATGATTTTATCAAATACACCCTTTCAGTGGTAAATAGTAAAAATGATTATTAAGGCAAAATATATCACAGCCCTAATTTTAATTGTTTTATTTTCCAGTGCTTTAATTTATGAAGTAACTGAAGGATCCAATAGTTTTGCTTTCATATTACTTGGTATATCATTAGGATCAGTTTTGGGTGTTACTTCTTATTGTGCATCAGTTCATTGGGGTTCAAGATTGTTATCTAAAATTTTTAAAGATTTTTAATCATGTTTAAAGTGGATGATTATGTCACCAAAGAAGGTGATAGGTTTTATGTAGATACCGAGGAATGGAAAAAGGGTCCAGAGACGGGTATAGAAGAAGGGGATATTATTAAATTTAATTTTGATGGTAAAAGATATATTGCCAAGGTTGTAAAATTTGGTAATGAACCTGGACTTTTTGAGTTGATAAATGTTAAAGAAGTAGTTAAGATTTAATCTTAATTATGAAAGACATATCTTTGTATTACGACGATATATATCTCGTTCCTCAATATTCTGAATTAAAAAGTAGAAGTGGAGCTGATACATCATTAACGTTTGGAAATCACAAATTCAAGCTTCCTATTGTTCCTTCTAATATGAAGGCAGTGATTAATGAAGAATGGTCAAAGTGGCTTTCTGAAAATGAATACTTTTATGTTATGCATCGTTTCAATAGTGCTACAGTGCCTTTTGTAAGAAATGCTAATACAGAGAATTGGAAGACTATTAGTATTTCTACTGGAGTTAATGAAGAGAGTTTAGCCGAATTAGAAATTTTAAAAAATGATGGATGTAGAATTGATTTTATAACAATTGATGTAGCTCATGGACATCATATTAAAGTGGCAGAACGTATTGAAGATGTTAAAACTTTATTCCCAAATACTTTTATTATTGCTGGTAATACATCATCTCCCGAAGCAACAGAAGAGTTAGAGCAATGGGGAGCAGATGCTACTAAATGTTTAATTGGTACTGGAAGTGCTTGTTCGACAAAATATCAAACCGGATTTCATGTACCTTCATTTTCTTGTATTCAAGAATGTGCATCAGTAGCAAAGAAACCTATTGTTGCAGACGGCGGAGCCAAGTATTATGGGGATATAGCTAAATCTTTAGTTGCCGGTGCTACTATGGTTATGAGTGGTGGAATGTTTGCCGCTTGTTCCGATTCACCAGCACCAGAGATTAATGGTAAGAAAAGATATTTTGGAAATGCTTCCGCTGTAGCAAAGGGTAAGAATCTTCATGTAGAAGGTTTTGATTTGCAAATTGAAGATGCGGGAATAAGTTTAGAAGAAAGATTAAACGAAATTCATCAAGCTTTACAAAGTTCTATTAGCTATGCTGGTGGATGGGATTTAAGATGTTTTCAACACGTAAAATATGTCAGACTCAAATAATAATCCAGAATTAAAAGAAGAATATCTTTATCTAGTTACTGGTAAAGATAAAGATGATTTTGGCAATTCTCACAACGAAGTAGCACAATATCGCAAAGGTAAATTTTGGTTTTTTGGTTGGGAGATACCAGAACCTATAGAAAAATTTGCTTCTTGGAAAGAGTTAGTAGTAGCTCTTAAAAATGAATAAAAGAGAAAAGTTACAATTGAGTAATGAAGTTATTGGTTGGTTGAGTAAAGAAGTAACAGAGATTAGACACATTATAAAAAGAATAAAAGCAACCTCTCATATTGAAGGTTATATGGTTGGAGAATATGATAAAGATGATTTGGATTATCTAGAAGAAAAAATAAAAGAATTAGAGTGCCGTTCCGCGTTTGAATCGCGTAATATTAAAAAAATAAGATATGAAGACTGAATTAAAAAATCTAACAGATCGTATTCACCAATTAGCTCAAAAGGTTAAAGCTACTAATATCCAAGAAGTAGTTGATGACCCGGAATGGCAAGAACTTCGCCTTTGGCTTAAAGGTAAGTGGGCAGCTCATGGACCGGAGTGTGTTCGTCGCTTGAGAGAATATTTTGAAAAGGATAAGACAAATCCTTGGAGGGTTCGTCGTGTATTAAATTATGTTACTTGTTCAGGATTTAGAACTGGTGCTATCAAAGAACCTTCTGTTGATGCTCTTAGAGAAGATGTTCGTAACACCTGGCAGCAGCTTTTAGGTGATAAAGCTACGCATAAATCGGGCGGTAAGTTGTAAGTAGATTTGATGTCTAAACTTACAGATAGAAGTACAGCACCTAAAAAGTTATCTAAAACAGATAAAAAAAACTTTTGGAGAGCTAAGAAAAAAATAGCTTATCAAGATCTTAAACAAGCCAAAAAAACTAATAACATTGGTTGGGTTAAGATGCTTCATAAGCGTATTAACAAGTATAATAGTCATATAGGAGAGTCTTTTGATAGCAAGGTTAAAACCATATTAGAATCCCTTTAAGAGTAAATATAGTTAGATGTCTAATTCTAACTATATCTTTACTAATCAAGTATCCTCTGTTCCTGTAAACCCTAATGTAGGGTATAACAATTCTTGGGTCAAAGTTGATAGCAATGCTCGAAGAGAACTTTATGCACAGGCCTCTTACATTACTAATCTAGACGGATTAAGTGTTTCTTTGACTGCTGGTAACGTAAACATTGGTGATGTTCATATTGCAGATCCCGGTGGATTACATGCTAACGTGGCAGATGTAGGTGCAGGATTAGGGGCTTTGAGAGTTTTAACCCAAGACTTCGATTCGATACACGATAGTGTTTCCATAGGAGATAAGAAAGGTATTAACTTTGCTTCAATCCAACCTTCAACAAGTGCATTAAGAACTTATGATATTGGTAGTAGAGTTACAAATTGGGATGTATTGAGTGCTGCTGTTAATGGTTCCACATATACAACATTCCCATCAAATCCTGCTAATGAGATAACAATTTTAAATAATACAGGTGGTATTATTTATATTAAAAATGCAGCTAAATCAATAGGCTTACCAATTGATAATAATACATCCGTTGATCTTAGATTAGTTGGTGATACTAATGAAGTAGCAGTTCTAGCTAGTAGTAATAATAAAACAGTTTTTGGTACATTTATAGCTTATAACTAATATGGGAAGAATATCTTTACTTGGAACTGGTAATGTAGCTTTTAGTGGCTGATGTTAATGTAACAACAAGTTCTAAAGTCTTTGTTCAATCAATTGATGTGACAGATGATAAGAAAATACCATCAATTAGTGTTGTTACATCTACAGGAAGTCTTACTGCTTATAGTAGTATTAATAATATCACATCTAAGATCAATTACTTCTTTATAAATCCGTAAAAGATAAGTATTCTATATGTTTACAGCGTTAGTTGGTATAGTAGCTTTAATAGTAGCAGGATGTGCTGCATTCTTTTCGGTTCAAGGATTAGCAACATTATATGCTGCTCGTTTTGTGGCAGTTTGTGTCATGGCAGGAAGTTTGGAAATTGGAAAGTTGGTTGCAGCTTCGTTTCTGCATAGATATTGGCACACTTGCGGAATACTCTTAAAATTTTATTTAACTATAGCGGTTGTTGTTTTAATGGGTATAACATCATTAGGTATTTTTGGTTTCTTAACAGGAGCATATCAACAGAGCCATACCAAGGTAGAACTTACAGATGTTAAACAAGAATCTTTAAATTCTAAGAAAGAATTTTTAACTCTAGAAATAAGTCAATTAAATGATAGAATTAAAACATTAAATGAAGCAAGAAAAGCTCAAGAAAAACGATTACCAGATTTATCAAGTAGAGCAGCTAAACCAATTTACGAAGATATTAAAAAATCATCAGAAGAAATATCTGCAACGAGGAAAAGAGTTGATGAACTTACTACGCAACTCTTTGAAACAAGTCAAGATTCAATCAATCAAAAGATTGAAGGTTCCAAAGAAGTAGATATTGGAACACTTAAGTATGTAGCAAAAACCTTTGGAGTAGATATGGACACTGTTGTAAAGTGGTTTACGCTAGCTATTGTATTGGTGTTTGACCCTCTTGCCGTAGCATTGGTTTTAGCTTATAATAGTCTTATAGAAACTATACCACCTAAAAAAGTAGAGCATATAGAATATGAAGAAGAGCCGGTTACAAGAAAGATAATTAAAAAAATAACTGGGGCTCATTACAGAGATCAATTATGAAAGATATAAAATATACACATAAAAGAACTTATAGAGATTTTGGAGAAGAAGGTATTCCTCTTAAAAGACCACTTATATTAAGAAAGAAAAAAAATATCTTTCAAAAAATAAAAGAAAAGGTTGTATCTTTGTTTAAAAGATAGTATATTAATAATAGATCTTTGATAAATAATTTTGGGGGCGTACTGGTTTCGACTCATACTCGAAGTTTGTATTGCACGCAGTAGTTGATCTGTGGCTACTTTAAAACGGATTAAAAACTAAATGCAAAGGCAATAACCAATGCAGTTGTGTCAGTCAAGTCATTCGTGACAAATATGGCAGAGAGCCTCTTCAGTAATGAAGATGAGCTTTGCCTTATGGCTGCTTAACAATAAGAGAGGATCCTATTAAATCTTTTATTATAATAATAGGTATAGAAGTACTTGCGATTCTTATAAAATAAGTGCAAGGGGTGGTATGTGGTCCTTAATCACACATATAGGCAGACTCTAAAAGATAGGTCGGTAAACCATAGGAGCCTTTAGTCAATCAAATCCTAAATTTACCTAAGCGTGTAGAAGTATAAATAGAATAGTATGAACACAGGGGTTCGACTCCCCTCGCTTCCATTCCCTCGCCTCTACCATTTTATTTTTCCGGTTTTAATTGCCCACCACGTCTTAAAGCTCCTCTATAATTAGAAGCTTGAAGTTTAGCTCTTTTAGAATTATGCTTTTTAACAACCCAATTACTTAATTTTTGTAATTTAGTAGAAGTTGATAACCCTTTTAAAGATACTCTAAATTTTTGCCAATCATCAGATGATACAGCTTTATCTATTTGCTGATGTGTTGCTTCATAAAAGAAGGTTTTGAAATTCATTATATATTATTTACAGTTGATATTACCAGCATAACAATATAATATATAAACAAATGGGAATGTTTGATACATTATATTGTGAAAGAAAACTACCTCTTACTAAAGAGATTAAGAAGGCCTTTCCAGACACTAATTGGTCTAAAGCAGACTTTCAAACTAAAGATTTGGATAATACAATGACTACCTATTCTATCAAAAAGAATGGTACTCTTAATATTTTAAAGGTTGAAGGAGAAACTGTTCGAGTAATAACAGAAGAAGAAGAAAAGAAGATTCGCAAGCAAAAGAAATTTTGTTGGCCTTATGAGTTTGTTGAGAAAAGTAGAACATACGAAAAGTATGAGTATACAGGTACAGTTAATTTTTATTATTATCGAGAAGACAATGACAATAATACATGGGATCTAGAATTTACAGCAACATTTGTCAAAGGTAAGCTTACTGATCTTGTCCTTGATAGTGCTGAGATTATTCATACAGCTGAACAAAATGCAGCTAATGAAAAGGCTTGGAAGGATAGCTTAGCAGCTCATGAAAGACATCCTTGGACAAAGACGAAGAAATTTTTAAATAGTGTTACTTTTGGTTATTGGTCTATATTTTGGGGTAATAGAGTTTCCAGATCTCTTTATTGGATATCTCAAAATATACAAAAACTTCAACTCTGGATTGTTCGTAACCTTGCTTAATATGAAAGATCCTTTTGTACCAGCTCTTATTAGTTTAATGACTGTAGTCGCCTTTATTTGGTGGTTGACTATCAAGGGATATATTCTTATAATTTATCCATAATATGAAATCACTAGAAACAAAATTAGTCTGGTTAGGAGCAATTGTAATTTGTGCTACTTTCTGGTATGGCATATTCAAGATTATTAAATATTTTATTAATGAATATTTTTGAACATGAATAAGATTTTAGTTATAGGTGATATTCATAACCATTGGGTTAGAGCTGAAGCCATTGCATCAAAATACGATGATCATACTATTGTGTTTATCGGAGACTATTTTGATGACTTCGGTGATACTGCTATTGACGCTGATCAAACAGCTAGATGGCTTAAAGAGTCATTGACTAAGCCTAATCGAATCCATCTGATGGGTAACCATGACATTAACTATTCCTACCTAAACTATAGGAAGGATAGTAAGGGTAATCTTCAGAACCTTTATCATTGCTCTGGGTACACTCTTCAGAAGGATGATGCTATTAATCGAGTTATGACCAATGAAGATTGGGATAAGATTAAGATGTATCATTACGAGAATGGCTGGTTCTTTACC
>Ga0114960_10000394_pt1 | contig 36919 bp, 43 predicted proteins | sample C_130625_MF_Meta_FD_92637 | JGI IMG/M metagenome (GOLD analysis project Ga0114960, IMG submission 92637) | Freshwater microbial communities from Lake Croche, Canada to study carbon cycling - C_130625_MF_MetaG | ecosystem: Environmental > Aquatic > Freshwater > Lake | place: Lake Croche, Canada...
AATACTGCCAACTCAGGTGTGTTTACTAGCGTTGCTACTACAAGTGGTGGACAAGTAACTGGATACTTAACAGGCGCAATTGGCGCTAACACTCCAAACTCAGTAGTTGCTACATCAGTTACAACTACAAGCGGCGGGCAAGTAACGGGTTATATTACTGGTGCAATTGGTGCCAATACTGCCAACTCAGGTGTGTTTACTAGCGTTGCTACTACAAGTGGTGGACAAGTAACTGGATACTTAACAGGCGCAATTGGTGCCAATACTGCTAATACTGGTGTGTTTACAACACTTACTGCTAACAGCGGTTATCAAGGCGCAGCAAGTGGACCATTCAACGGAACAGTCGGTGCTACTACGCCCAACTCAGTTGTGGCTACAACAGTCACTACCACTTCAGGCGGTCAGATCACTGGCTACATTACTGGTCCAATCGGTGCTAATACTGCTAACACTGGTGCGTTTACTACAGTAACAACAACAGCAAATGCCACAGTAGGCAGCAACAGTTGGCTCATCGCAAATAATATCACAACAACTGCTGGCACGAATGCAAACTTATTCATCGATCCAGATGGCACAGCGGATGTTGTATTGAGTGCTGCTACTACACTGTGGATACTAGATACCTCTGCTGCTACAAATACACAGACTGGCGCACTGATAGTGAACGGCGGCGCGGCCTTCGTCGGTAATATCTATGCAGGTGGCGGCATCAACGGCGTCATTGGTAATGGAACTGCTGCTTCTGGTACATTTACAACATTAACAGCAACTAGTGGCTATCAAGGCGCAGCAAGTGGACCATTAAATGGAACAGTTGGCGCTACTACTCCAAATTCAGGCGTATTCACAACACTTACTGCTAACAGCGGTTATCAAGGCGCAGCAAGTGGACCATTAAATGGAACACTGGGTGCTACTACACCAAACTCAGTGATTGCTACATCAGTAACTACTACAAGCGGTGGACAACTAAGCGGTTATCTAACCGGTGCAATTGGTGCTAATACTGCCAACTCAGGTGTGTTTACGTCAGTCACAACTACCAGCGGTGGACAAGTAGTTGGTTACATCACTGGTGCAATTGGTGCTAATACAGCCAACTCAGGTGTGTTTACGTCAGTCACAACTACCGGCGGTGGACAACTAACCGGTTATCATACCGGAGCAATTGGTGCTAATACTGCAAACTCAGGCGCATTTACTACATTAACTGCAACAGGTCAGGCCAATATTAATACAATAACTGCGGCAACTATAGCAGCGGGTACTGTTGGTAATGCGGGTGCGGTGTTTGTTGGTGCAACTGATACATTGTCAGGTGCAAGCCAAGCAGCAAGTTATACTACTACAAGTGGTGGACAAGTAACTGGGTATTTGACTGGTACGATTGGCGCTAATACAGCCAATACAGGTGCATTTACAACAGTTACTTCTACCAGCACAATTACAGCAGGCGGCAATATATTTGCTAATAGCGGTACAGCAAGTACTACAACTACTACTGGTGCATTAATAGTAAATGGCGGCGTGGGAGTCAGCGGTGCAGTAAGTGTTGGCGGCGGCTTAAACTTACAAGGTAATGGTTATATTACTACAAATCAAGCAACTGCTTTGGTATTCACAGGAACAACTGCTGTAAGCATAGGTGCAAGTACTGGTAATACAACAGTTAATAATGGATTAGTAGCAACTGGTAATACTTGGATTAATAGTGCAGGCGTTGCTGGTAACTTAATAGTACAAGGAAATACCACTGCTGGATATGGCAATCTGTTTGTAACCAATGGATTTACTGGACAAGTGGGTATTAAAGTTGCGCCTGGATCAATTCCAACTTCGGTATCATTCCAAGTAAATGCAACTGATAGTATGATTGTACCTAAAGGATCAACTGGACAACGACCATCGGGTGGCGCCGAAGTCTCAGGAATGCTACGTTTTAATACTAGCACTTCTCAAGTTGAATTTTGGTCTGGAACTCAGTGGGCAACTGGCGGTGCAACATTTACAACTGTTACATCAGATTCATTTACAGGTGATGGTACTACAACAGCATTTACATTAAGCCAAGCAGCAACTACTGCTGGTGTTATTGTGTTAATTAATGGTATTGCACAGATTCCTACTACAGCATACAGTGTAAGCAGTAATACATTAACATTTACTGAAGCACCATTAGCAACTGATATTATCGATGCAAGAACTATTGTTACGACATCTCAAATAAATGCATTAAACGATGGTACAACATCTATTACCGTTGCTAATACTGCTGGTGTAATTTACGCAACTGTACAAAATTCAAATGTTTGGGTAGCAAATACAAGTACATACTTCAATGGTGGTATTAGTGCTTTCAATTCTAATATTTCATTAAGTCCAAGCACTTTAACAACAGTTGATACGTTTAGCAAAACTAAATTCCGCAGTGCAAAATATATTGTAACAGTAAGTGATTTTGCTAATACCAAATATCAAACAGCAGAAGTTTTAGTTGTACATGATGGTACAACGGCCTATGCAACACAATATGGTGTGATATCTACTACAGGAACTAGTTTTGTAACTTATGCTGCAAGTGTAAGTGGTTCAAATGTCATACTACAAGCAAACAGTACAAGTGCAGTAAGTTATTGCAGTGTACAACAAATTTATAACGCAGTCTAACAGCCAAAAGGGAACATGGAACAATGGCAAATACAAATTTCGTAATACAAAACGGTCTCACAGTTGGACCACTTACAATATGGGCAGCAAACGGAGATGTTGTTACCACGGGTAATATCTCTACTTCTGGTATCAGTGAAAACTTTAACACTATCAATGCTGTTGCTATACAAGCAGGAACAATTGGTAATACAAGTGCAACAGTACAAGGTGGTACAATCTTATCATTGGGCGGCGGACAAATTACTGGTTATCACACCGGAGCAATTGGTGCTAACACTGCTAATACTGGTGTATTCACAACACTGACTGCTACTAGTGGATATCAGGGTGCAATAAGCGGTCCACTTAGTGGAACAGTTGGTGCTACTACACCAAATAGCGGTGTGTTTACGACACTGACTGCTACTAGTGGATATCAAGGTGCAATAAGTGGTCCGCTAAACGGAACAGTTGGTGCTACTACACCAAACAGCGGTGCGTTTTCGACACTGACAACATCCAGTTTTCTTACTGTATCAGGTACAGGTAGTTTTGCTGGTACACTAAATGCTGCTACTGTACAAGGTAGTACAATTGGTAATAGTGGTGCTACTCTTTATGGAACATTGAACAGTGCAAGTGCTTCTCAAACTAATATTACTTCAGTTGGTACACTTACTGGTTTAACTGTTAATGGTACTAGTACATTAGGAGCAACTACTGCTTCTACTGTTAGTGCAGGTACTATTGGCAATAGTGGAGCAACATTATCCGGCGCAACCTTATCACTGACTAGCGACGCAACAGTTGGCGGTAATTTAACTATTAATGGTAATATCATTCAAAATGGTTCAGTAACAACATTAAATGCCAACAACTTAACTATTAATGATACTGTAATTTATATGGCTAACAACAACCCTGCTAACTCATATGATATTGGTATAGTCGGTCACTTCACAGCAGGTACATATCAGCATACTGGTATAATAAGAGATCACAATACTAATATTTGGACATTTTTTAGCAATGTCTCAACAGAACCTACAGGCAACGTACTAACATTTGATGGCACTACAACTTATGATACTGTCAAATTAGGCAGTTTAAATGCTACAAATAATATTACTGCTGCGGGAAGAATTGACGGTGCATTGTACGGACCATTAAATGGTACTGTTGGCGCTACTACTGCTAATACTGGTGTGTTTACAACACTGACTGCAACTAGTGGTTATCAAGGCGCAGCAAGTGGACCATTAAATGGTACTGTTGGCGCTACTACTGCTAATACTGGTGCATTTACAACTATTACTGCAAGTAGTACTTTAGGTGTTAGTGGCACAGCAAACTTTGCAGGTACACTGACCGCTGCTACTGTCAATGCCACAGCGATTGGTAACTCCGCAACTGCATTGACAGGTACAAGCGCAACTGTTGCTGGAACTATTACTGCTGCTACAATATATTGTACAACACTTGGTAACTCAGCAACAGTATTCACTGCGTCAAGTTCTACTGTAAGTAATTCTATTACAGTAAACAGTGCTAATAATGCCACAGCGATTGTGAACGGGGGTACAACAGGTACGGGTAATATTGGATCTAGTTCAAGTACTTTTAATACTGTATTCGCAAAAGCAACAACTGCACAGTATGCTGACTTAGCAGAATGTTATGCTGCTGATGCTGAATATGCTCCGGGCACAGTGGTTGATTTTGGTGGCGATGCTGAAATTACACTTAGCCCAATTGATGCAAGTCCTCGTGTTGCAGGTGTTATTTCAACTAACCCTGCTCATTTGATGAACAGTCATTTAGAAGCAGAGTTTGTTGCTGCTGTTGCATTAGTTGGTCGTGTTCCAACATTAGTACAAGGTACTGTTATGAAGGGTGATACAATGGTATCAGCTGGTAATGGTCGTGCTCGTGCAGAAAATGATCCTAAGATCAGTACAGTAATTGGTAAAGCATTAGAAAACTTTATAGGTGATGAAGGCATAATAGAAATAGTAGTTGGTAAAATTTAAGTTAAATACATGGTAAGGAAATTCCATGGCTTTAACTCGTGCTGTAAGTGACTTTAAAGATAGTGTAAAAGCAGCAACTACAACCAATATTACTCTAACAGGAGGCGCCCCTACTACAGCAGATGGCGTTTCCCTCTCTGCGAACGATAGTGTCTTAGTAAGAAGTCAAACAGATTCAACTCAAAATGGATTATATCGTGTTACTACTTTAGGTACAGGTGCAAATGGTACTTGGACTAGAAGAAGCGATTTCAATGCAAGCAATCAAGTATCCGCAGGTGCATTGATATTTGTTGAACAGGGCACTACTAATGGAAATGTTTTTTATTATTTGCCCGGTGGTATTGGAACTGTTAGTGTTGGATCAACTGCGTTAAATTTTTCTAATTTATATAGTACAATTAGCAGTGGGGGAACATATAGCAATAGTAATGTTGCTGCTTATTTGCCTACTTATAGCGGAACACTTACTGCTAGTAGTGTAACTACAATAAGTGGAGGACAGATTACTGGTTATCATACTGGCGCCATTGGGGCTAATACTGCTAACACAGGTGTGTTCACTTCAGTGACTACTACAAGCGGCGGTCAGGTAACTGGTTATCATACTGGTGCTATTGGCGCTAACTCAGCTAACACTGGTGCATTTACTACAATAACAACAACATCTACAATAATTGCAAGTGGAAATATTGTTGCTTCTAGTGGAACAGCAAGTACAAATCAAACTACTGGTGCATTAGTAGTTGCTGGCGGGATGGGAGTAAGTGGCACAGCCAATGTAGGTAATGTGATTACTACAAGTGGTGTCTACTGGGCTAATGGAACTACATGGTCAAGCTCAGCAGCAGCCAGTAGCAGTGCAGCTAAAGTTTGGTCTTCTTATACCTCATCTTCAACATACACAGTGCCAACTGGTGTAACATCAATTCGGGTGTATGCTTTTGGCGGCGGCGGCAACGGTGGCGGCGACACTGGTGGCAATGGGGGAGCAACAGGTGGCGGTGGTGGAGGATGTGCTTATGGGGATCTTGCTGTTACAGCAGGGCAAACTGTAACAATAACTATTTCATCTGGTGTTGCCACTGTCAGCTATGCAAGTATAACACGTTTAACTGCTAATAAAGGTAGTAATGGAGACCTTGGAGTTAATTCTACTACAGGAGGGGCTGGAGGAACTGCATCTAAACATAGCTCAATTACAAATGGAGGAGCATATAGTGGAGGAAATGGAGGAGATATATCTGTGTCGGGAGGTGCAGGTGGGGGTGGTTCAAGTGGTTCTCCTTTAGGAAATGGACTGTCACCGACAACTGCTGCTTATCAAGATACGGTGGGAGGCGCTGGTTGGTATTCTCAAAATAGTCAACTTGGTGGCGGAAGCGGTGGCGGCAGTCAGGGAGGTACAGGTAATTATTCTCAATATAGCATAACATTTTATACAACAGCGGCTCAAAGATCATTTGAAGCATATTATACAGAAACTTTGCTGTCGGCAATGAATTTATATGGAAAAGGCGGAAGAGGCTCTGTTGGGCATCCTTCGTATAACTTTTACGTTTGGTTTTCTCCAGAAAACGGTGAATCTGGCGGCGGTGGGGGAGGATCATATTATCCTGGTATAGGAACATCTGTCGATTCAACTTTTTATGATTCCTCAAATTATGGTAAAGGCGGTAACGGTTCTGGTGGAGGAGGTGTGTCTGCTACAACATATTTAAATATGTATAGTTATGTTTATGGTAAAAGCGGAGGATTTGGTGGCGGTGGTGGCGGAGCGGTTGTTCGAGGATATAGCAGCCCAAATACCGTTAATCCTCAAGGCGGGGCTGGCGGATACGGCGGCGGCGGCGGCGGCGCTGCGCCATATTCATCTGGTTATGGTTCTGGCTTTGGTGGCACTGGTGGCGGCGCTATTGTTTTAATATACGCATAAAAAACTTATAGAAAGGAAATAACATGAATTGGTGGGTATATATCAAAGACGGAATTGTTATTGATGTGGCAAGAGTTGATCCGTTTACAATATTCAATCCAGAATATGCAAAATTATTTATTGCATCGCCAGAAAATGTTCACGCTGGTTGGATATATGACGGCACAAACTTTACTGAACCACCTAAGCCGCCAGAACAACCATTATCCCCGCCTACTGCACCTACAACCCCTACTAAAGAAGATTTAATAGCAGAGTTAGCTGCTTTAACAGCTAAAATAAATTCTTTACCATAAATATTGTATCAAAGGATACAATGAATGTCATTGATTCAGCCATTTTATAGAACAGATTATGTAGGTGAGACTATCAATTACTATGATGAAGATGGTAAGAGTTTTTCTTACTTTGTTAAGCCACGTGAAAATGTGTTCATGAAATCAAATGTTACTAGTGCTATAATACTAGGTAATGGATTAACTAGAAATTATAATGACATTAAGTTATTACTTAAGACCAATGCAAACAAATATGCTGAAGGTTACAAGTTAGTCTATGCTTGTAATCGTGCTGTCTCAGATGAAGAAACATATGACTATTACGTTTTAAAACATTCTGTCTTTATGTCTGGAATACATCAAGAAAGAAAAGGTCAAATTTATCTACCATATAATATTTTTATGACTTACAAGGATGACTGCAATGTTTTGCCATACATAAGTTATTTTGATAGTGGGGCAAGTGCTGCTTATTTGTCTTGTTTTGATGGACATAAAAAAGTATTTCTGATTGGATTTGATGGCGATTATGGAAATAAATGGCAGACAGTCTATGACGGTACTTTTCCATATGTTGATCAAAATTTAGAAGTTCAACTCAAAACATCTCAGGATTATCTGCATAACGTAATGTCAGTTTACAAAGATGTTGAGTTTTACAGAATACAAATGGATGCTCAAGAACCTGCAGATTTGTGGCAATCTCTTCCCAATTTTCATAATGTAACTTTGAGAGAAGCAGTACTAGCAGGTGATTTCTAAAATCTCACGTACTGTATTCAGTTTCTTTTTCACTTCGTAATTACTTAGACTGCTCCATAATCCTGGATGTAATGGTTTTGGAAAACTCTCAACATCGCACCAGCAGTAACCCTTATGCTCGTCGCTAAGTTTTGGAATAAACTCCTCGTCTATTAGACATACGAATGTATGATATTCAAAATTGCCATCTTCGCTATTAAAAAGTTCGATTGGAATTGTTTTTCTAATAGTTACAGGTTTACCTACTTCTTCGAGTATTTCTCGTTCCAATGCTTGAAAAACACTTTCATTCTCTTCGACTTTCCCGCCGACTAATCCCCATGTATTACTATGGGTGTCATTGTCTCGCAATAAGAATAGAAGTCTTTTAGTGTCATTTGCTAGTAATAAAGCGCCACAGGCTTTAAACAACTTTAGATTATCAGAAGCCAGAGTCCCTCTTTGTATAAACCCTCCCAACTTTTTTGCCATAGTCCGTTCACCCATTTATATTGAATTCCTGTATATAGATTTGAAACATAGTCCTCATTGCCTACATTAGCACTAGCGGAGTAAGAAATACTCCAATGTGTTCCATCGTACTCGATGATGTCATTCTCATAAGCAATGAAAGGACTTAGATCAGCATTTAACCATGCACTTGGATTATTTTGAGGTTGATTGTTAACATTGCCAATATTATTATTGATAATAAGATATCGCTGTCCTGCCGCTGCTGCTGGCAACCCTCGTCCTGGGCCTACCTTCATTGGGTCAATGATATTGTTTATTGGCAGCAATGTATTACTTGGTACTGTATTTGTATCAAGTTCAAACAACATGACATTTGGGTCTGTGGGATCGTAACTAATAGTACCTATAACAAGATTGCCTGTTGTTTCATTGACAAATGCCATCATGCTGATACCATTACTAATTTCGCCTATGTAATTTACAACTCCTCTCCACGGTACTGGATCTGAGACAGGAATCGGTGTATCTAAGATACTATTGGTACTGGCAAGTTTGCTTAGGATAATTTTGTATTGGCCTGAAACTAACGGATCAGCAAAGATGATTGCATCATACCCGCTGGGAGTAAACCATTGTCTGCTGCCAAGTTGATTGACCATATGTTGAATTTCTGTAGCAAGATCTCCCGATGGACCATACATAGTAGTAACAACACTTGTGACTGCATTGAGTTTCTTAACTTTAGCAGCAGTGGTGATGTACATATGAAGTTCAAACGATAGTGTTGCAACGTCGATGGGGTCTTCCGTTCCAACAGGAATAGATCTACTACTAAAATTAACATCAGTTAGTGTGACATAAGATAAACTGGTCCAATCTAGATAATTCTCAGTGTTTTGAATTTCTCTACTGGGATTATACCACGGTACGATCTGTTCGATGATCTGTAATTTTTGTTCTAAGTTACTGGTATAGATGTCTAACTTTAATCCTAGCAGATATGGAACGGGCATATAACGTTCTACAGTTACAACATTCTTTTGATAAGTTTTTATGTCACCGGTTATTGGGTCAATTGCACGTTCCCTGATGATCTTCTTTTCTAGATATGTTGGATCTTGTATATGTTCTCTATGATATTTTAAACTATCAATATACACAGCCATCATTGGTACGTTATTGAGTGTATTCTCACTGTTATTACGCAAAATAGCACTGCCTGCACGATTGGTATCTGCGTACCTGCAGGGTACTGTTAAGTAGATCATATTGCCATTATCATCACGTCCATACTCAACTTGAAGATCACTGAAGTATCTTATAAATTGCAATACAAATCGACGAATTTGTGAATCATAAAAAAACTGCATCTTAATCCTTAAAAATCACTCTTGGGCGAAAGTATCTTGCTCAATGCTTGTCTCTGCTGAATTGTTTCCCCACTACTTAGTCTTGACGTTGCAGTGTTATTAACAAAAGTTCCGATCTGTGTTTGGTTTGAATTGCCTGTCAATGGTGCTCTCAGTACTTCATTAACGGTATTCCAGCGATTCCCATCCCAACGGAAAAGTACATTTGGCAAATAATCAGTTCGTAGTACATATTCCCCCATCTTTGGAGCATCTGGAAAATAATTTAAACTCCTAACACTGAAACCATTTGGTGCCTGTGCAGAACCCATTAGATAAGTTAAAATGTTTTTACTAGGAGTAACTACATCAACACTGGGTGATGTACTCATCAGCATAGGACCGGTTAACGGCAATGAATTACTTGTCAGTGAGTTGGGATTTGGTGTTAAATTGGGTTCTGCATTAAAATTATTAGATATTGCAGCAGTATTAGCAGTAGTGCTTGTTGAACTAACATTTCCATCTGAACTAATATAATTTTGAATGCTTACTCCATTGGGATATACAGGTAATACAAACAATCTGGATGTATCATATCCACTGAGTGGAACATCGACTTCTGCTTGTGCAACCAAGGCTTCGTTAATCTGAAGATTCTTAAGATACGGGCTCATTAAATCACGCAGTGTTGTATCACTGCTTCCATCATCTGCTGCTGCTTGCTTTAATATATCTTTGAATTCTTGGCTATCTACCATCGGGATAACCTTGACTCGATATAAATGAGGCCACCAAGTTTGACTGTAACCTTCTGCTGCTTTAGTTATTTCATTCACAACATAGAACTTCTTAAGACTGGCAGGTACTGCTTCATCCAGTGGCCAATAATCTTTCATATTTGGCATTTCGAGAACATCGCCTGAAATTAACTTTCTTCCAATTCTTTCGATCATATCATTGATATGAAATGTTATGAATAGTGTGTCGTTGTTTAGAAACATACCAAATTGACTGAGATTAAAATCATTGTCGCTTAGTGCATAATGTCCACGAAGTTTATAAATGTCAGGTTCATACTTGCGATCTCTATTTTCTAAAAATAATAGATCTTGAATATTCTTTTCACTTTGATTCAAATATGTAGGCTGTGATATATCACCTTCTTTGGTTGCATTAGGATCTAATCCTAATAGTTTATGTATATAGATTCCAACGCCGCCGGCAGTAAACATCTCTCTGATACGGTTGTCGAAGAACTTATAATCGTTCCCGTGATTTTCTTTCCATAGACTAATTCTGGGCATTGCTAATCCTCTTAGTATTTATTGGATTAGCAACAGACAAAAAAAGGGGCCGAAGCCCCCAGTTACTATATCAAATTTTATTTCTGTAGCCGCAGCCAATTTATAGTTTACGCTGCCTTTGTAGCAGTCTTCTCAGTCTTAGCCTTGGGGGAAACACCACCCTTAGCAGTGGGCTTAACAGCCTGGAAATCAGCGTGACCAGCAAGGTGGGCAAACGCATCTTCCTTAGTCATTGGGTTAGGAAGTTCAATCAGCTTAATATCAGTATGACCTGACTTTTTAAGAATTGCCTCACGCTTGAGCGAGTTAGCAACACGATACTTCACGACACCATTGAGCGTAGAAACGCCCGCAACCGAAAACAACTTATCCATTTTTACTACTCCATTTGTTATATGAGCCCCACGCTCATATTACTAATATAGCATAGAATGGGAAGGTGTCAACCAGTATTTTTGTAACTAAAATTGTTACAAAATTTACTTGTATTTCTTGGCAATTTCAGCAATTCTAGCTTCCATATACCGAATTACAGTTTGAAGATCGGGATCATTTTGGTTTGGTTTGGTTTGAAGAGTATTTTGAACTTCGTAATGGAAAGCATATCTAATCATAGTTTCTAGACTGTAGTTATCTGATGATGCGACTGATTGTGCTTGCATTACTAAACTCCTGTATTATGTTTATAAAGGTTTATGCTGACAATGTCAATGAATTAAGCAGTATGTCTATAAACATCAGTTACATTATATGTGCGTGGATGATTGGCTTGAAACCATTCTTTAGCTTGAATAGCACTGTTAGCATCTATAGCAGTTTGATGTTGCTCACCATGGGGATCAGTATATTTGATGATATATGTCTGTGCGTTGGCCATTGGATCTGCTACAAACTCGCCGGGAAGTTCTGGAATATCATCGTCGCTTGTTTGATTGCTGCGAAGTAGGTTAGGGCTAAGACCGCCGCCAGCAAAATCTTGAACACTGGTAACTTGTGATCCGGGATGTTGTGCTAATATCTGTTCAGCTGCTTGTTGAGGTGTAGCAGCCATAACTCTGGGGGCCATAGTGCTACCTCCATAGGCATTAGTGTAGGTAACAATATACCTGTTTTCATTTGATGCTGTTGGACTAAATGCGGGGTCTGGATATATCTGTCGTCCTCCGGGTGCTATTAATCTCCATGAGCTATTTTCCAATCCCGCTGCTCGTAATCGTTGGTAAGCCTGAGTATAAGCGTCCATGGCATTGTCAGAAGTTATAGTTCCTACGTATCCACCTTCATTATCGGTAATTCTGTAGAGACCGGATGATTGTGCGCTGGCTCGTGCCTGTGCTTGTGAAGCACTATCATCAGTGATATCAATGTCTTTAATCTCTAAGATATTGTAATCGCCTTCTTCAAACTTCTTTCTGAAGTTAGCAATGGCATCACGACGGCTTGCTCCACGAACTTCTATGGTAAACTTCTCAGGATCATCTGCTGGATCAACAACACTATAGTATTTGAATAGATATAGATTTGGTCCTTCGCCTAAGCCACCTTTCTCACCCGCAATTTTTTTATTACCACGTTTCATCTGTGCTTGTCTAATGAAACTCTTAAGAGCAGTTGAAGGTAATGTACCAGCACTATACTGAGTAAAATACTTAATGATGTCTTCATCGCCGCGAACCATTGGGCTTATGAACTTATATAACTTCTTAGCATATTCCTGTTTCTCTGCTTCTGGATCAGCAGCAAGAGCCATAGCACGAACATAACGTAGCAGTGTGTTTTTAATCTTATCTAAATCACCCAAGTAATCACCGCCAGCACTACGTACTTCAATATATTTGTCTTTGATATTAACAGTTACATAACGATCATGTGTTGTAGTCAATGATGTTTTAACAAATTTAGCAGCAGATGAATTCAACCCATTTTTGAAAGCCTTTAACATGCTTTCAGCTGTCATATTGCCGGAACCAGCATTTAAATTTTTTACTTTTTGAATTATTTGTTGTACCATACTCTTAGCATATGAGTTTGACTCTCTGCCAAACTGCTTTAGAACATATTCATCACCTAGGAATAATGTGAATTTAAGATGATCTACATTTTCTCTTGACTGATCAGGAATGCTGATTCCCATATGGAACCCAGTTGAACTATTGGTAGTACAACCTCTGCCATCTGCCCACGCAAATACTTTATCTAAGTATTCTAAGCATTGTGCTAATGGCATTGGGGGGCTTACAAGTTCGAGTCCTGCTTCTCCATCATCAGAATCGATACTGCTGTCTGGCTCTAAGATAAAGAAGCCGGTGCCACGCTTTGCGCTATGATAGCCACCACTGGCTTTAACTGGCATACCAATTGAACTGGAAATGTCGGCAGCAATATCCTCGCTGCTTTCGCCTTCTCCATTACCACTCCCGTTAGTCCAATAAGGCCAATCTAAACTGACAGAATTAGCAACATCACTCATATAACGATAGTTGCGGTCAAAGAACATTCTTACATATTGATCGTAGTCAGCGCCGTCTCTATATTCTTCCCATGCTGAACTTTCAGCTTGATCGTATTCTTTACTGCTACGATCATCCATAATCTCTTCGATTTCCTCAGGACTTTTATCCATGTCCTTAAGAATTTCACGGATCATATCATCTCGTTCATTTTCTTCAAAATCATTTCTTATCTGTTCGTCGGCATATTCAAAGAACTCTTCGTCAATTTGTTCAATAGCACGATCAAGTTGTCTATCGCTATTATAATCACCTTCGAAGAAACGGCGTATATCATCAGTACTACGGCAACGACGATCCTCGTCATAGTCTGGTTCAGATTCGCCTTCATCATCGCTTTGAGCATTGGGAATGACAAGTTCTGCTTCGAAACCAGCAGTCATTGCCTGAGCAAATTCAGTCTTAGCAAAGTCTGCTAATGCGCCTGGACTCATGCTTACTTCATCAAGTTGATCTTCGTTAATAATGTCAAAAAGGCGCATCAATGATCTCTCAGTAAAAGTATATTTAGTGAGAATATGATGTTAAATATATTCATGGTTAAAGATCAAAGATATTTGATAATATCATTGTCTGGTAGAACAGGAAGTACACTAATAACTGCTTTGTTAAACGAATATTATTGTCATAAATTTCAAAGTATGAATGACATATTTTTTGAACAAACTTATTCGAATCAAATTTCGATTCCAACTCAATTACCAAACGATAAATTTATTTTCAAAATACATGAGTTAGAGCTATTCAGTTATGTTAAAAAACATGAGAATCTTGTTTTAATACATTCTACACGCAATTATTTTAATCAAATGATTAGTTTATATATGTCTCAGAAAACAAATATTTGGTCAGCACCTACGATAGGATTTGATGATAATCGATACAACTCCTTAGTTCCTTTTGATATACCACCTGAAGAATTCTTCAGGAGAATCGACAAATGTCGAAGATTAAATGATGATTTTTCCGACATAGCAAAGATGTACAATGTATGTTCGATCGATTATGATAGCATATCAAACAATTATAACAAAGTCTACGAAATTTTAAATATAGATTTTAGATTGAATCAAAATTATCGTCCATTTATAAAGAAAACACCTGATAACTACAGATACTTTATTATTAATTACGATGAATTAAATGAAACTTATAATAAATTATATCAATGATTAATACTATCTTCTGAGAATATGATCTTCATGTACTCTCCGCAGCGTTCTTCTAACACATTTATTGTTGTATATAAGTGCCCGCTGTCATGCATAGTGATACGGCTTTTGAGTATATTGATCTCACGGCGAAGCACCTGCATGTGAACAACTGCTTCGTCCTTTGTTAGATCTAACTTATTCTGTAGATTATGCATCTATATCTATCACTAAGTAGGGGTTGAAGTTAATGGCATTCTCATCATGATAACCATGAGGATTACAGACAACACGGCACTGCCCAATCATATAATCAAAGCTGTTATGTAAATGTCCATGGATCCATAGTTTGATCTTTTCTTGACTTAGTATATACTCATCAAGGTCACTGACATAACCGCCATTCATCATCCAATCGTGCTTGTAGCGTTCATGAACACTTTGAAAACTAGGCGCATGATGGCCAAGCACAACAACATTGCCGTCCCAAGTTTCCGCAGCAAGTTTGATAGTTTCTAAAGCACGAGTATGAGCATTGAATGTATCAATAGGCCGCAACTTATGATAGATACTATTGTTCTCAATGGTAATGACATGATAGTCGTTCATTGAATTCTTAATATGCATCATCGTCAGTGGATCGCCTTTGTTCATATTAGTCCAAAGGCTTGTGCCAACAATACGAGTTTTGCCAAAGTTAAGCCAACCGTCATCCATGAGAGTAATGTTATCCCATGGCTCCAGTGCGTCACGCAGATGAGCAGCAGTGTTATTCCATCGTCCGCTGTAGTGTTCATGATTGCCCATGATGTAGAGCACAGTATCAAACTCCTTAGACACATGTTCGAAGAACTGTCGATACTTCTCACCTTTTGCATTATCTTTATAGACATCTCTAGCCAAGCAGATATCGCCGGCAAGACAGAGAATGTCTGCGCCAGCATTGTTGATAGTTACATCATTGAATTCTAGATGGAGATCACTGACTATCTGAAGTTTCATTGAACAATTCCGTATAACTGTCAAAATCCATGTAGTATGTAAGCATAGTCTTCATTGCTGAAAGAAAATGACGCTCATTGTCGAGATCTTCTTTCTGCCAAGGTTCAGGATTTTCAATTGCTTCTAATTGCTTAACACGATTGATAAAACCAATGTAGTCCTTAACCAAAGTATCCTTAATAATAGCATCCATAGTTTCGTCGCTTATTTCAATCTTATGCATTTGATATTATCTCCTCTATTGCACGTGGTGTATAATCTATTGCTTCGACGCTACAGTTAATGTATCGCGGACCTGGGCTAGTATTTTGATGTATATGACCGTGTATATTATACTGTACTTTCCCCATCCCACTTTCATGAATTGGAACATGAGTTAGTACACAATTAAACTCTGGAAACATGCGCCACATAAGAACTTTTTGAAAGTTAACTTGTATGTAACTTGCTTTACCATTATCGTGATTACCCAGTATCAAACGCTTGCGTCCTTTGAGCCTAGGCAATACTCGATGACCTTGTTCAAAGTAAACATCTCCGAGATGATATACTATATCGCTATCATTTACAACGGAATTCCAGCGTTCTACCATATGTTCGTCCATTTCTTCTACAGTGGAGAATTGTGGACGAATACGAACTCCGGTTGTACTATCAGTAAATTTTAGTATGTTAGCGTGACCAAAGTGTGTGTCACTGATAACAAAAATGTTACTCATGTTTTACCTTAAAATGTTTAATAACCGAATAAATTTCATCTGCTTCACTGAAGTAAGCAGCCTGTTCTAAATATCTAACTGCTTTTATGACTTTTCCTTCAAGACGTATAATGCGTGTATGCTGTCTTTCAACTCTAGACATCAAGCTGTGAACTGTAACATCTCTTAATTGTTCAGCACCACAACATAAACATCGTGGATTGCTTACAAATAATTTGTTACAGTCACAGCAAACGTACATTAGATATCACCATTACTTGCTTTTTATTGCTACTTCTAATAGAGTAGAAATTCCTTTTTGATATAAAGATTCTAACAAATTTGAGTCTTCAACTTTTCCTTCGTTATATAATTCTGTAGACTTGTTCTGTAAATTAACTGCACATATAGCAATAATACGTGGGCTAACTTCTTTAGTCTTAGCCTTCATTGACCTTATATAAGATCGATTAGTTGACAACCATTCCTCACAATATGTTTCTTTGTTTGTCATTATTCCTAACTCTTTAAGAGTCTTAAAAGACTCTTCTAAATATGCTAACCCTTGCATTATACATCTCCATTAAAGTGATAGTTCCACTTTGCTCCACCCCACAGATGACGCACAGTATCAATCTTAGTCTGCGTTCCTACATTCTTACGAACAATGTCAAGCATCATAGCCCGAGTATCCTTGCCGTCAAACTTGCCAAAGACAATCTGAGCAGCAAAGGGATCCTGATCCTTGATAGTAGGCATCCACTTTAGTGCATATTCCTTACGGTCTAACTTTGAAGCAATCACCATACCAAAGTACTTGTCATATGCTTCAACTTGACGAGCAAAGCCATCCCAAAATTCAGTTTCAAACTGCTCCACACGCTCGCGATCATCGCCCATCATGAATGCCTTTGCATCGTCCATCTTCTCAGTGACCAACAGCTCTACCACGTTCTTCTCGTGGGTGAGGTTGTCCTTAGTCTTGTGGATCCGCAGATACCACTCGCCCTTGATCTTGAGCATATGCCCATCATCAAAGCGGATGATATAACCCTCAACACCTTCAGCAGCCTTAGTCTCATCCATAAGATGAGACATGTTGTCAGCAGTTCCTTCGTAAGTTTTGACAATATCAATGTTGTAAGATTCGGCATAAGTCTGTAACTGCTTATAAGAAGCATACTCTCCGGTTTCATTGTTGCGGATAGCAATCAATACCAAACGATCTTCGGGGTAGTCGATCACGATACGCTGCTTACGACTGCACCATTCAAAAATTGGAGTCTTTCCACGTTCAATGTAAAGCTCTGCAAACTCTGCATAGTTAGGATGATGAGCAACAAATAATTCTGCTCCCATACCAACGTCGGTGATACCCATCTTAGTACCCCAACGGATGCCAGCATCAGTAACAACAGGAGTGATCATGCTGCCATCAAGCTTTTCTAGAATGACATGAGGCTGAGAAAAGTTGATAAGAGCAAACTGAGTCTCATCACGCTCATTGACATTGAAGAACTTGTGTAGCCGACGAGCCATTATGGTGCCGTCCTTGTAGAACAGCAAGCCGCGGCACTCACGACGTATAGCAGCCAAATTCACTGCTTCTGGGCAACGCTGAGATCCACAACCTGCGGTCTCTGTAATAGGCATCTTGCAACCAGGACACCAGTATTCATCATCCAAAACAGGAGGGAAAGTATCAGTCATTGCGACCATGTAATTGACTACATAGCCCCAATCACGCTCGGCAATAATGAACTCATCACGACCTTCAATAGCAGGGCGCACATCGTCCAAATGCCGTATCATAGGGAATTGATAGTTCATCTTGCACCTCGCTTGTATTATTAATATAACATATTTTGGCTATCTGTCAACCGCATTCATATGGTATTCGATAATATGCCAACCCTCATCAAGATCAGGCATCTCCAACATCTCAACCATGCTGTCTAGTATGTGAGCAGGAATGCTCTTGCCCTGTCGGCTGTTCAATCGACGCTGCCACTCTTCCTCAAGTGGAGTCGCGAAGAATACAGCAGTCTTGCGATAGTGCTCAGGCACCATTGCCAACTTGCTCGCACGGTTTTTCTTGGTAATGTTGGTTTGATCCCAAATCACATCTTGATCTGCTGCAAAAGCCTTCTGTGCTTCATTCTTTACGACCGCAGTAGCGATCTTGATCTGCTCCTTGAAGACTTCATTGTAAGTCATGCCATGATCAGCAGCATATGCTTCGATAAGGTCATCACTGCTGATTACCAGAGCATCTCCCTTAAACTTCTCTCGCCAAGTGCTTTTACCACTTGCAGGCACTCCAATAAGCATATACACAGTTGGCATTTTATTGTTCCTTAAAATGATGCATGGTTTGGATCGTCCTTTTCAGGAGTCATCCAACCAATGTCCTTACCAGTTTTCAATGCTGATATTACACGATCTGACTCATACTTGTCAACCAGCTTCTGCTCTGCTTCCTTAATGCGGTCGGTCTTAAGTCGAAGCAATACCGTAAGGTATTCTCTCTGCTTGTACCAACCCTGAAGAAAACATACACACTCTTCAACCTTACCAGTAAAGATAGGGATATTACGAGCATACACTGGCAGAGCAGTGGCTTTCTCTTGCGTCATAAGACTAATATGCTCACTGCCATAGCTGGAACGACGGATTTCGAACCCGCAGTCTTCCGCCATACGATCTAAAGTTTTGATTAACTGATAATCAGTGTAGTTCATTGCCTGTCTCCTGTGACATGAGAAAGATTAGCCTGTCTTCTTCTTTTAGGAATTTGTATAGAATACCATACTGAGTCTTATATTTTCGTCCACCTATACTAGTATTCTGTGCCCATTGTCTTTCAATAACAACGGGGATCTTATCTCGTATTAGATCAAGCTTTAGCATAAAATGCTGATAATCAACGCTATGGACCCATTCATCAGAATAGGCTTCTCTATATAGAAGCCAGTAGGGCCACTTTGATTTAGGACGTTCCAATACTTGCATTTTGCCGAGGGACATTAGAAGTCCCCCGGCGCTACTTGTAGCACACGAACACCCTGTTCGCGGATTGCCTTAACAACCTGATCACGATCATCCACCCACAGCCAAGGCCAAGCCCAGTCACGCTGGATGTCGTGCAGCAGCTCAACCTTAACGATTGAGTCCTTACGGTTATCGCCACTTGCTCTCATATACAGAGAGTCGTAGTAGACATGATGCTTTGTCAGCCACGCCTCAGTTGCCTCACGCAGCCGACTATCACGCCCACTGCACAGCACGATACGGATGTCACCTGAATCCAGGAAACTGTTCAGCATCCAGATGATGTCCTCATTGGGTGTATCATTTGGCAGACCGGCGTCCCACGCAGCCCAGTTCTTAGGCTTGCTGGCAACCCAGTGACGACGGTGATCCACATTGCAGATCGTACCGTCAAGATCGAATACAATTACCTTACCTGCGAACATGATAACCTCTTAGGGTTTGATGTCAAAGAATTTACTGAGGATTCGACGCAGTTCATTTTGGAGGAACTGTTGATGCTTTTGTTCTAGCATCACTCCATAGTCCTCGTCAAGAGCAGATGATAAAGTTTCAATCAGCTCTTGTGAGAGATCTTTTACTTCTTCTTTTTGGATACGCTGATCAATTATCTTCATAGCCCACTCCTAATTCTTAATTAGTATAGCAGGCTACGAGCAGTTGTCAATTGAAATTTTGTAACTTAAATGTTACTTTTTTAAAATCTTTAAGATTGACAAGTATTATCGTAACTTTCCATTCTCAAATGCCATAATATCTTCAATATCACGATAACCTTTTTTATTGATAGCATTTAGCAACTTTGTGAGATCGTAGCCTTTATAAACAATAAAGTGAGGAGGAGAATAGATTAAGTCCCCATTGCTATTAACGATGGCCTGCTTTTTATTCTGTTTAACTATCTTAAACATAATATTCTCCTTTCATAATCTTAAAGAATATAATAATTATCCGATCTCGTCAAGTGATATCGTAATCGGATCTAACTTTTCAGCAATCTTTTCCGCAGCACTGCGCCAAGGCTTGCCATTATCATTCAAAGGAATCGAATCGATGAAATAAAATATATGAGGCACATGACTGATTCCTGTTTCCTTAGAAATTCTGTCAATTATGGCATACATCACTCGTTCTCTATCATCCTCATCAGCAACTACAAACATGTTCAACTGTTGGTCCATGGGCATAGCAGTATTCTTGAACACCATGCAATCTTTGAGACCAAACACCTTACGTGCTATGTCTTCGATCATAGTTGGACTTATCTTAATACCTCCGATGTTGATCATTGCTGCGTTCTTGCGTCCCACGATGAACATCTTTCCATCAGCGGTTCTGCGAGCAAGATCTCCTGGATAGAACCAACCGGTCTTAAACTTCTCGGCAGTTTCCGCAGGATCCATGTAATAACCTGTGACATGTCGCGGTGTAGTCTTCAACCTAATGTTACCTACGACATCAACATCAACTGGTTGATCATTGTCGTCGACGATTTCTGCTTGTATATCATCTATCAATGCTCGACCGATATCGCCCGTATATTCATCCACGCTTGTATACCGACTCTGGAATGTTCTTGTTGTCTCAGTTGATCCATAATTGCTCTGGACGATCTTGAAATACTTTAGGAACTTCTCGAGATCTTGCTTGCTCATAGCAGCCCCGGCCGACTCACTATCAACATCATACGGCACTAAAGGTTCGTCTAACATACCAATAAACTTATGTGTCTGCATGACACTGCCCAACATAAACAGTTTAGGGTATGTCACTATCTTGTTGGGATGCATATCAATCAATACTGTTATCTTCCTCACAATAGCAGCGATAGTGTGATATTGTGCGCTGGTCTTCAGTGGCATGAAAGCAGTGAAGAAATATTCAATGCGACGATCAAACATGTTGATGTTCATGTCCCATACACGATGCCAATACTGTCTATATGTGATGGGAATGAACTTAGGAGTACCTGTCGAACCACTGCTCTGTGCAATCATCCAAAGATCATCGGGATCCTTATATCCACGTATACGCATGTCATTGGTGAGACCTTCGGGCTCTTTGAACCATGACTGATCAATCTTATGCACACTGGCGCCATGATACATTCGCTTGGTATTGTATATAACATGCTTTATAGGCAACTCTGCTTCCAAAGCCTGCTGTGATATCTTAATCCAACTGGCTCCGATAGCAGTTATTGCCTGTGTTATGATATGAGCAATGACGGGATCGTCGATATCTAAGCCAATCAAGTCACGTGGTTTCACTTCACGTACTAACAACTGTAATCCAAACACAGTTATCAGATTGGCAAATTCCCTGCCTTTTACTGTGCCCTGTTCGCTTTCGAATATTATCTGATTGGGATTCTCATTGAGAAACTTAAAGAGATCAAATGCTATGTTGAATTGTTGATTGATCATTCTTTGACCAGTGGCTTATAGTTGATGATTACGACAGGCTCTTGTCCTTTGACTGACTCTGCTGCTTCCTTACGCATGGGCTTACCGTTCTCATTCTTTGGAATGCTGTCAACGAAGAATACTCTGCGTGGTAAACGTGTCATCCCAAATTTTTCCATCATAACAGCAGCAGCAGCATCTCCGATCGCTTTCTGATCGCCATCTGTAACAATTAATGCCTGTAGTTGATTGTATGTGGGAAATTCTGGATTCTGGAATGTCAGCGCATCCTTGATACCCTGCACTTCCTTGAGCACAGCGTCAATCTTAGCAGGGTCGATCTTGACACCGCCGATGTTTAGGCTGTCCTTCTGACGTCCTTTAAGAAACAATTCGCCATTGGTGTAGGAAGCAATGTCACCTGTGTAGAACCAACCATCTTTAAAATGCTCTGCTGTTAGTTCTGGTTCATTCATATAACCACTGATCATGCCCTCGGTCTTTAATAGCAACTGTCCTTCTTCTGCGTCATTGCCTAGTTCGTCAATGATGCGATACTCTGTGCCTGGCAAGATAGCACCAACTGAACCGTTGTATGTGCCTGCTTCTGAGATAATCTTCATTGCTGTCTTAGTTGTCTCAGTTGCGCCATACTCTACCCATACTGATTTAAAGTATTTTAGGAAACGATCAATCTGCTGTGCGCTTACAGCACTACCATTTAGATTGATAGAAGTGTCGATAGGACTAGTTGGTTCGGCTGTATCTTTGATAGTAAATTCCATCTGGCTCAGCGATCCCATTACTACAAGATCTTTGACGGATCTCATCTCATCGTATGAAGGGAATGTTAGCAATACCTTAGTGCCATTTAGCAAGGCTGCTTGCACATCACTTTGGCTTGTGCTCTTCAATGGATGGTACATGCTACAGAACTGACCATGCTTGCCGGGGAAGCGCACCTTACGACGTTCGAGATCAGTTGCTCTAGCAAACCACTGCTTGTATGTGATAGGCATGAACTTAGTGCTACCTGTAGTGCCTGAACTCTGGGCAATCATCCAGATATCATCTTCTGATCTATAACCTGGAAACATGACAGGAGGTTTAAATCCTTCAGGCGCCTTGAACCATTCTGGTGTGATCTTATGAACATTTCCCCCGGTGATTTCTTTTGGAGTATTATGTACGACGATGTCCATGTGTAACTTAGCATTTAATATTGTCTTGTTTACATTGACCCACGTAGCACCATTCAGTGTTGATGCTAATGTCAGTGCAAATCCAACAGGTCCATGTACACAGTCTAGTCCGACTACAGTACCCGGCTTAACACCTCTGTGCTGTAGATGTATGCCAAAGCTGATGACCATGTTGGCGAATCTACCAGCAGTCATTGGACCACGCTTGGTTTCGAATATGACCTTGTTTGAATCCTTCTGTAGTTCTGCGAGAATTCTCTGTGCGATGTTGTAATGTTGATTGTTCATTGAAAAGCCTTCCTTAGCAGTAATTATGCTTAAGAAGGCTTGGTATTAGTAAATTTAGATTAAGCAGTACGTTTGATCAGATGATATCCGAATTGTGTCTGAACTGGCTGACTTAATGCACCAACAGACATATTTGCAACTGCTTGCTCGAATGGGGCAACCATCTGTCCTGGATTAAACATGCCCAAATCACCCCCTGCTTGTTTACTTGGGCAAAGACTATTTGCCATTGCTGCTTCTTCAAAGGTCTTGCCTTCTAAAATTGTCTGACGAAGAGCAACTGCTTCGTTCAATGTCTTCACTAGAATATGCTTTGCACCGTATGCCATATTTTTCTCCTGTTGTTGAATGTTTGGCTGGGGATCAAGGACTCGAACCTCGAATAAAGGAGTCAGAATCCTCCGTTATACCAATTTAACTAATCCCCAATAATGGTCGGTGATGAGAGATTCGAACTCCCGACCCTCTGGTCCCAAACCAGATGCGCTAGCCAGACTGCGCTAATCACCGTTATTGTTCTAGTATATATATCTAATTTTCTTCTGTCAACATCTAAGTGAAATAAGTACTGAATGAAAATAGCAATAACAGGACATACTTCGGGTATAGGACTTGCACTATTCAATTACTACACTAATAAAGGTGACGAAGTATTTGGATTTAGTCGATCAAATGGATATGATATTAGTTTAGAAGAAAATATTTCTAAGATAATTAAAGAAGTAAAAGATTGTGATATATTCTTTAATAATGCATATTATGAATTAGCACAGGTTAAATTATTGTATGGTCTGCATATGTTATGGCAGCAAAATGCAAAAAAATGTATGGTTGTTACAGGCAGTAGATCCGCTGACTTTATTGATTATCGCCCATCGGGATATACACTAATGAAGTCCGCATTAGATACTGCAATTAAGCAATGCCAGTACAGTTCTAAATATCATTTATTGAACTTTAAACCAGGATATACTAACACACCAATGGTAACTGATTTAAGTAACGATCACAAATCTATGTTTGGTCCAAAAAGTAAAACTATTCCTGATAGTATGATGAATCCAAATGATCTTGCAGAATTACTAGATTTGATCATAACAAACAATAAGTTTAAAGTAAAAGTATTAGCAATTGATCCAAATTAAGTTTCTTGATAAAAAGAACCTTTAGCACATCCAACACAAGTTGCTAACATGCCTTCTTTTATAGATTTACAACTCCAAGACTGTTCAACTTTTGGCAACCATGACATGGCTGCTTCTAAACCTAGTTCAACGGCATTGTTTTTAATATTGCCAATTGCTTGTTTAAAGTTGGTGTGTTTATAAGTGTCCGGATACTGGCCAACCCAAGCACAGGGATAAACATGTCCGTCAGCAGAAATATATATTGTCTGTCTATTTTTGGCACTGCAATCTAATTGACGATTGGCTTTGATCCATTTTATTTCTTGCTTCTGATAATGTTTCAATGAGTCTCTGATATCAGGCTTATACTCAGTTAACTTAGGTAGTTCTAGAGTATTATTGGGAGGCATGATCCAATAACCATCTGTATCACTCGTAAACACAAATCCTGATGTTTTAGACGACGGCTTTTCAATAAATGATTTGAACCCGTAGTTTTGACTTAATAGACGTGCTTCTTCTACTTGATGTGCATTATGTCTAAATGTAATCCATTGCCATTCTGCATACCCACTGGCTTGGATAAATGCCTGTGCATTTGCGATTGCTTTTTTAAAATCTACTCCAATGCGATATATGTGATTGGTATCTTCCAACCCATCTATTGCAAATCGAACTTTAAGTGATTTGTCTTTATATCTGTTGGCTAATGTTGCCCACCAATCAGTTGTCCTGACACTACCATTTGTACTAAAATCCATTAATACATGTGGCCATTTGTTGAATGAATAATCTAAAATTTCGAATATATGTTTACTAATAATGGGTTCACCGTAATTCCCATTGAAGAATATTCGTTTTAATTTTGGTAATTCTGCGTTGTCAAATATATTAGTCCAATCGTTAAATGTCATATCAACTATTGGGAAGTCAGATCTTGTCTTATATCCATAATCGTTGCGAGCACACATTGGACATGCTGCTTGACATTTAGTTGTCAATTCGACGTTTATTTGTTCTAATGTTTGTGCGATAATCATTTGTTTAGTGGCGGAAGGGGTGAGATTCGAACTCACGGGACGCTTTCACGTCCGACGGTTTTCAAGACCGTTGCAATAAACCAAACTCTGCCACCCTTCCTTTTCTTGGTGCGTCTGGAGGGATTTGAACCCCCACCCTTTTGAGACTAGTTCCTAAGACTAGCGTGTCTACCGTTTCACCACAGACGCAGTATTTCTATTATATATAAATTTTTTTATTTGTCAATTATGAAATTGATGGTAAAGTGATGGCTGTACCGTCAGGGGCAAATGCTTTCCAATCCCTGGTATATTGCTGTTGTGGTCTAGGACTGAAGTCATGCCAATCTAAATAAAATCCTTGAAGTTTATCTGCAGATTGGAAATTATAAGTAAATTCGATTGTATTATCATCAATCCAAGTTCTGTCCCATGTGTAATCAGAGTAAGATATTCTCTTCCATCTGCTGGGGTCTCTAATTTTTGATATCAATGCAGCATCGGCATCATCTTTTATCAATGAATCCCTAGGATCTGCTGTAGTATCATTTGCAGAACTTATTGTTAGATGCATCCACCAATCTTGGTCTTCTCTTTTTGTTACTGTATAAACAAGTCTGTAATTTGGCATTAGTATACCCTCTTTTAGTTATTTATATAGGATGCAAGCAGTGTCAGTAGATCTTCTTTTGATCCCACGATAAAGTTTGATTTTGGTGTAACTTTTCTATTTCTAGAAAGTTTTGCTCTTAATTCACTGAATAGTTGTGGGAAAGTATAGTGAATCTTTGGTCTAAAATCTAAGCCATAAGTTTGCCACTTCCATTCGTCGATTGGTATCTGTTCGATGCTGCTGGCCATTGCCCAGGTCATTTCAACTGTATAATTGAAGAAAGGTAAGTTGTATTCATCTCCTACAAATATTTCATTATAGTAATCCCATTCATTGACACCGATCCATATGTTTTCTTCGTCATTATCGATCATGTGTTCACCGATTACTAAGATACCATTCTGACTTTTAGCATATCGACAGGCAACGATTCCGGGAATTGCTTCGATTCCAACTCCGCTAATTTTCTTAATAATATCTTCAGCAAAGATGCTCATATATTCTTTATTGTTAATATCGATGATAGTAGGAGTAACATTAAACTTTCTACAAGTATGTAAAGCATATGCCATTTCAATAGCGTTACCACTTGTTTTTACAATAATAGGAGTAAAATTAATACTATTTCTTTGAAAACAGTGGAATACGTAATCACTGTCTGCACCACCGCTAAAACTTAGGAATATATTTTGGTGTTTTTCATTAATTCTAGCAGCAGTGAAATCCGCCGCCTCATGAAAATCCATCGGTTTAAATTTATAAGGATGAAGTTTGATTTCTAACCCAATCGAAAGATCATTGAACCGGTCATGTAAATTGTGAGTAATCCAATTATTAAGAACGGCCATTATATTGTCTTAGCAGTCCTAAATAACATATCCCAGTATGGGATGAATATACCATAGTTACAGTTGGCATTCTTATGATGCATCATGTGCCATTGCCCACTGGTAAACGGATACCAATTGAATTTTTCATTGTGTTCTATTCTCTCTTGAATGAAAGCAGCCCATAGATAGTATGCAATCAACAACCACCAACCTACAAATATGCTCATGATAATAGTTGGGATTACTTCACTTATCCATAAATCTATGGTACTGAGCCATGTATCGTTGTATAGAAATAAATTTGACCAGTGCCATGTAACTTCATTTTTTATGACATACCTGTGATGATCGGCGTGAATTTTATGCAAGAAAGGAATGACATGCATTAGTCTATGCATCCAATAAATCACAAATGTCCAAGCAAATAATACAAGCAAGTAGTACATATGTCTATTTAAGAGAAATGCCGATGACGTTGTTAGATATAGGTGATCTATACCATGGGTCTAAACCACTCCGTCTTACCTGCTGCCCGGCGACAGCGCCCTCATTGCGGCGGTACATTGTTTCGGTCATTGACAACAATGTACAAGAGGCACAACATGCATTGGGACAGGTGACCATCTCCCATCTGATTCCAACACAGAGGTTGTGGCACATCCTCGATAATATTGGAGCGGACGATGGGGTTCGAACCCACGACCTTCTGCTTATTAAACATACCTTAATATGCTTAGGCAAGCAGAAGCTCTACCACTGAGCTACATCCGCACTGAACTATTTATTCTTCCAGTGATCTAAATTTAGAAATTCTGCATGTCCCGTTTTAATTCCGTTTGTGTATGCTGTAATTTTATCTAATATCCTATTGGGATATAAGTTAGCGTTGTCGTAATCTTTAATGAAAACACTGACAAAATCATTCCAAATATCATCATCTTTATTGCCGATGAATGATTCCAACAATTCACAATTCTTATGACCTGCCATCTTCCCCCATTGCGCCAATGAATGCCCCGCATCGGGGTAGAATCTCCATGAATCAATCGGCCACCGATGAAACTCTCCATTACTTGGAGCCTGCATGTAATAAACTCCTGAAGGTTTTAACACACGCATGGCTTCTAAGAAGTTCATCCAAAACATTCCGGAATGTTCATAACAACTACTACTGATCACAACATCAACTGTATTGTCTTGTATAGGCAATGTAAAAGGATGTGATACAACGTGATCAACACCTGGACCCGCAACATAGTCGTAACCAGTATATGTTGCTGTAGCAGGTTTTAGATTGCGAATTGAACCTTGTACATCTTGGCTACCAACTTCAACTATATTAAGATTGTCTGCTGTTACATACGTTTCGAAGAACAGTCTCGCATGATTCATTGCGCTTTTATGCATTGGGTGCTTTCTAAAAAATGGCTCCCGGACCTGGGCTCGAACCAGGGACCCTGTGATTAACAGTCACATGCTCTACCGACTGAGCTATCCGGAAACAAACTTTATATCACTATTATATATCTTTATAAATGAATGTCAAACTAAATATGATTAAATTGGGGCAATAAATGAAATTTTTTCTAGACAACCGTAGCCCAGTCCATTTACCGGAAATTTATAATACAGTTGCTAAATGGTCAGGAACTGATACATTGGTAAATTTTAATAATTATCAGCCTAATCCTTATACACTAAACAGCATTCTTTATGAATATAATGAAGTTGGATTTAGGTCTGATAGTTTCAATGAACTTGCAGATAAGAAAATTATATTTCTTGGATGCAGCATGACTGAAGGGACAGGATTACCAAAACATCATACTTGGTCTTATCAATTGTTAGAATTAATCAAAGCAGAGACTGGCTTAAAAATTCCATATTGGAACTTGGGGATAGGCGGCTGCGGAATAGAAACTATTACTAGAATCTTTTACCACTGGGCCGATATACTTAAACCTGATTTAGTATTTGCGCTTTGGCCCTGTTATAGAAGAGAATATAAAACTAAATTTGGTCATTGGGTCACAGCATTACCTAGTGTACGACCTAATATTTTCGAAACCAACCCATTTTTAATCGAAGATACAACCATCCAATATGAGACAGAAAAGAACTTTGCAATGATTGATCTTATGTTACAAAGAAACAATTCAACAATGATTTGGGATTTTTGGAACGAAGCCGATCAATTTATGCCAATGATGCAACTTAGGTATAAAACTTTTGAAAACAGAGTGGATCTATATAATAAAATATCAAAAAAATTACCCAATGAACCAGGCTTCTTCGTGCCAACTAGGGCAAGAGATGGAAAACATCCTGGTAGTGAATATAATAAACAATTTGCTCGACAATTGTTTGAAGAAAAGAAAGATATTATACTAAAAGCATTATCTTAAAACAACGGTGTTACGCTAAGTGCTACTCTAAATTTATCAGGATCTATTCCTTCTATACCATGTAGCATTTCTACTTTTATGCTGTGCCATTTTTTGAGAGGTAAACATTCGCTTTGTAAAGATTTATAGTCTTTATCATATATCGATGTTATCACATTATCTCCACCTAAATCTAACAAGTAATTAAATGCAATGCGTCGATCACCTTTAAACGCTGGTTTATCATAATGTATCGGAATTTTATGATGTATCACTTGATAATATGCATAGAATTTCATTTTAAATGTGTTACGCAACCATTCTTCCAGTTCGGGATTTATTTTTTTATTCCAAAAAGTTTGGAAATCTTTAACTAGGTTTGCTTCCGCCGGTAATGAAATAATTTCATCAACCGACAAGAGTAATTCTTCTGGAATAGATGGATAATTTATGTAATTGATATGCATGAAAATATTTATTATGTATTGGTTGCGGGGACAGGATTTGAACCTGTGACCTTCAGGTTATGAGCCTGACGAGCTACCGGGCTGCTCCACCCCGCTACAAAAATGGTGCCCGATGACGGATTCGAACCGCCGACCTACTGATTACTAATCAGTTGCTCTACCAACTGAGCTAATCGGGCATTGGTGCTGCTTGTCGGAATCGAACTGACGACCTACTGATTACAAATCAGTTGCTCTACCGGCTGAGCTAAAGCAGCATAAGTGGTGCGGGATGAGAGGGTTGAACTCCCGACATTCTGCGTGTAAAGCAGACGCTACTACCACTGAGCTAATCCCGCATAACTTATTATCAATACTATATATGTCAATTTGAATAATGTCAATTGTTTTTAACGCTCATAAATAAATTCAACATGTCAACAAGTTACATATATGTAATAGGCAGTACACAACCACCTTACAAGGTAGGCATTAGTCGTGATCCTGCAAAAAGACTAAAAACTTTACAAACTGGGCATCCTTTCCCTTTGCAAATACATTTCCAAAAAGAAACTGACATTTGTAAAACAAAACTATTGGAAACTGTTATACATCGTCATCTTAAAATGCATAAGACCAACGGAGAATGGTTTGATGTTATATTATCAAATCTAATATTAGATGTTGAATATGCTATAATGCGCTATGGTGAAGATCCCATACTCAAAAGTTTACTCAAAGCACATTTAATTTAAATGGCACCGGTGCTAGGATTCGAACCCAGACTTGTGGTTTTGGAGACCATCGTGCTAACCATTAACACTACACCGATATTTGGTACCTGCGGTTGGGATTGAACCAACGACCTTGGCCTTATGAGAGCCTCGCCACTACCTCTGTGCTACGCAGGTATTTAGTTGGAGCACTGGGTAGGAATCGAACCTACTCGATAGAGGTTTTGCAGACCCCGGCGTTCCCATTTCGCCACCAGTGCAGATAAGAAGCAAAGGGCTCCGTTGCGATATCTTTCGATACGACTGCCGAGTCGTACCCTTTGCTATCAGCACAGGCTTTTTCTAGTGGAACGATTCAGAGTCGATCCAGCCTATACTGGGTGTATGTAAACCTTGCTGGACGCCACTACCAGATCTCTTCATCTGTCGACTACTTTACCTATTGCTAGGTGCGTGAGGAGGCCGTTCTCACCTCAAGGTTAGTATGGTGGGGAAAGATGGATTCGAACCAACTCACCGTACAGAAAGGATTTACAGTCCTCCGCGCCTCTCCAACTGCGCCGTTTCCCCATGTTTTTACAATAACATCTTTATGTTTGTTGTCAATACTTATCTTGGTACTGTCTACTGGTATCGATCCAGTGCTAAGAGTTCCACAAACTCCCGTGCTTCCATTACACCAAGACAGCAAGTATGGCGCCCCCGGAGAGATTCGAACTCCCAACCTTCGGTTTCGAAGACCGCAACTCTATCCAGTTGAGCTACGGAGGCGTTGTTGTGGCGGGCGTTGTGGACTCGAACCACTACCAAAAGTTTGGATCTTTCTACGCAGAACCCACTGCTATGACTCCCTAAAATCAGATGGAACTCACGTGTTGTTCCCTATGTTGTCTGGCATTGCGACACACTTTCTAAAGCGGTATCTCCACCTTCGTGTATCCAGATCAACTAATGGTAGACCGTCGCAGATTTGAACTGCGGACATACCGCTTAAGAGGCGGTCGCTCTAACCAACTGAGCTAACGGTCCGTATTGGCGATCCTGAAGGGAATCGAACCCTCCTCATCCCGTAGACAGCGGGATCGCTTCACCAGATGCGTACAGGATCATGTTGTATTGCTCGCAGTAGGAATCGATACCTACATAGCCCCATGTTTTTCTATCAGGGCAACTTCCTGAGTTAGTTCATGCGAGCAAACTTGGTCCGCCCACCGAGTGTCGATCTCGGTACTCTACCTTGAAAGGGTAGCGATATAGCCAGCGTTATCTATGGGCGGTAATTCTTTATAATGCTTTGACGAGCTGGGTCAACCTCCCACTCGGGTTTTTCTATACAGGCGGACTTCTACCGCTCTCATCAAATTTGGTTGGCCCAGGTGGCTTTGAACCACCGACCCCAGTGTTATCAGCACTGTGCTCTACCACTGAGCTATGAGCCAATATTATGGTGGACCCTCTGGGATTCGAACCCAGGACAAACGGATTAAAAGTCCGCTGCTCTAACCAACTGAGCTAAGGGTCCAATCTGTTACTACATACAAACACCTTAATGCTTCCGTGTAGTAACAATTATAATACTACAGCCTTTTTCAAAGATGTCAACCACAAAATACTCCTTGCTGGAAACCACCTATTCGACCATTTGGTCCAAGTACCAGTCAAGGGCTACTCTTATGCTTAGGGAGTAGCAGCCTGCTCATCTATTCTTAACCACGCACTGTAACTTGTGTAACAGTTCGAGGCTTATTCTTGTTACGAGCTTTGATATTCTTTTTCAAAGCCTTTATAAACAGTTCTTTCTCTTTAATAGTATCATGCTCTAAACAAGCACGATACATTTCATTGAGTAATTTAGGCCACTTCATTTTGTTTCCTCCTTTACCAACAAAAAGCCCCGGAGTTTTCACTGCCGGGGCTCCATAACATAAGTGATGTCATTCACTCAGTCGAGAACCCCCGTGGTATCTTCATACCAGCGTGTATATGTAATATTGCATTTGGGCATATGTGACATCATTTGTGAAACCTTGTATTCCTTAGTGTCTCTTATTTATACACGACATCAGTTTCGATGTCAACTCTTATTTTCTTGCCCCACGAAAAAATATTCCAAACTCTTTCGTGTGACCAGTAGATCATAGTGTTGAATATAGCAGCAATACCTGCAACTGTCAACCCCGCTCTCCAATCGCCTGTTACAGCATATGTATATCCAAAATTAGCAAAAGTTAAAATGATTCTCCAAGAAACTATTTTGGCAATAGTTCTCTTATGTGTTTCGACGAAGACTTCTTTCATATTATGAAACTCTCTTTCATTGTACAGTTTATGTTACATAATACTTTCTTAAAGAGAGAAAGTCAACCATTATTTTTTAATATTTCACCTATAATTGTAAGTGGATTTGTAACAGATTTATCAGGATTAAATGACCCATAATGATTACCTAATGTCATCTTTTTATAATTTTCTAAAGATTGTATGTTCTTAGATTTGAAACTTTCTTTGTTTTCGTAATGAATACTTTTTCGAGACCGCATGTCCGCAACATATTGTTCTACACCGCCTTCTAACATATTATGCATGAGTGGAATAGCAAAAACTCCACGCATTGCTGACATCGCTTCTTCAGCGGTAATAGATTTATTGTTAAAATTGCTGTATTTAATTGCCAAATCTAGATATTCTTCATACTTTCCCCAAGGACTAGTCCAACCTGTTCCCCAGGATTTCTCTTGTCCTTCGGCCAGTACATAATCTCTGAAAGGATCGTTGCGAGATCGATTTATTTCGGTTCTTTCATTTATCCCAGGTTCGATAAACAGGGGTGTAAAAATAAAATGATCTAATAGATGTTTTCCTTCAGGTGATAATAGCCACTCATATGTTTGATGTAATTCTTCCTTTGTCTCAGTAGGTGCACCGGCAATGTAAGAGCCACTGGTAATTACTGTATCCCCAACAGTGTCTCTAAACATATAAAGAAGATCTTTTATTTTATTTCTATCTGTCATTTTACCAATATATGGACCAACTTCTTTTTTCATTGATTCGATGCCAAAAATAACACCAGCACAGCCAGCATCTTTAAACATCTGCGCCTGTGCTTTTGTTTTGATAGTATCTAATCTTGCATAGGACCCCCAGCGAACATCGATCCCTGTCTCATCTCGAATACGGATTAAGTATTTTAACTTTTCTGGATAGTCGTTAATCATATGATCGACTATCATATAGACTCTTGTTCCAAAATTCTCATAGTTACTGACTATTTCATCTTTAACACTTTTATAAGTTCTACAAAATTGAGATTGTTTTTTCCCCAATGCACTGTATGTACAAAAACTACAACTAAACACGCACCCGTCTGCAATTTGCGTGATTAATGCTTCATTCTGTGCAATATGATCATTTGCTTCTGCTTTAAATCCAAAGTCACTATAATCTTTAACATCAGTTGTAACTACAAGTTTGGCGTTCTTAAATTTTCCTTTAATGACTTCGTGTGGAAGTGAACCTTCTCTGCAAAATTTGCTGATAACATCTGGGTTTGTTCCCACGACATAATAATCAATGAATAGATTAAGGGCATTTAATCCCCATGCTCTGACATCGTTTTCATTTGTAAATTTATATTTCCTTATATCAAACCCTCCCATGATAACTGGAAAGTTTAATTTTTTTGCAATTGAACCTAAATTTAAAAGGAATTTAAAAGTACGTTTCCCCCAAAAATCACCAACATCGGGAATCGCTCGTTCAGTTTCTTCAGCATGAAATGCATAATCTAATCTATTAACACTTGTTATGAAACTGCTGCTAATACAAATTAATACAGGATCGCCTTGACTGAATTCTGTCAGAATATGTTCTAACTCTTCGGAATTAAAAAGAGTGCAATGATGCACTTGCTTTACTGTAAAACCTTCTTTCCGCATCGCATATGATAGTCGTAGCAATGCTGACGATTTAAGGAAAACATAATTTAAGTTCCAAAAATCGTCAAAGTCCTTGCCTGCATGATCACCAAAAAATATAATTTTGTTGATCATTGTAATTTTAATGCCGATCCATATTTGGTAATCATGTTACGTTCTGTTAACACTTTTTCGTGTATTGTTTGTGGATTAGATTCACAGTTAACAGAATACCATGTATTTGGTATATTATTCAAAAAATCTGTAAATTCATTCTTGCAGATCTTAACAACAATATTTTTAATTTCTTCTACAAAATCTTTTCTTTCTTTAGGTGCATAAATTAATCCCAAAGACGAAAATTGAAAATTGGGCATTCCTAATTCAGCACCTGTTGGTACATTAGGATAATGACTATTTCTAGTTGGCAAACTAGTTGCTAATGCTTTAGAATCAGAAACATCTTCTTGACTTTGAACTGCATAGTCAGTTTCATTACTGGCCAATGACTTACCAATAAAGGTAGCATTTTGATAGTTTATATTGAACACGTTCTTTATATCAAATTTTTCTATAAATGCTTGATTGTTTAATTTATGTAAGTTTGATTGTGTAGTACTTGCAGTATAAATCTTATCTTTGTTTTTTAAATTTTTCACTAGGTCGTCGATTGTGTTAATTGGTGAATCCTTTGGAACTACAATTGCTGAACTACTGATCAAAAGGGAAGATACAGGTATAAAATCTTTGTCTCTATCATATGAATTGGGAAACTCCAACGCATTAATAGAAAAATTACTAGTTGATCCCCAAACTAGCACATTCTCTCCATTTCTTCCTGCAATCAATGCACGTTGATCTGCTGATTCTCCACCTGCACCTGCCAATACGCTGTAAACAAATTCATATTTTGATTGAGCAGCATTTAGCAATGAAGCAAACTTAAATCCTGACATTCCAATGGTACCAGTGACAGGAAATCTACTATAAACAACCACTTTAGTATTTTCTGCCTGCGCTGACGATGATATCAGTAATGCTGCTAGTGCTATAGATTTTAGATTAACCATTTAATATTCATCCTTCCAATTTGATACTTCTTAGATAAAAATGTTTTGACAAATTGATATTTGTCTTTAATTAGTGAATACTTATTATTAAAGTATGAGATACTTTCTTTTCTTGCCTCGCCGCCGTGATGATCACCGATAACATGTTTAACTAAACATGATTCTGGTTCTAATTTAAATGAAGTGGGTTTGGGTGCGGTAAACACAGTGGGATCCCAATCTGGATATATGATATAATTTACCATACGTTCGCTCGAGTGAGCGGAACTGTATCCTGCTTTCTTAGACAGGTCATGTTTAAACATTGTTATTTGTCTTTTGAAAAATAAATCATAAAAGTCTTTATTTGATTCCAATACACGTTTGATCATGTGGCTCTGTTTGATAGGTATCAATGGAAAATCTCGTGACCAAAAAAACAACTCACTTACGAAATCATCTGGTATTTGTTTTCTTCTCACATTCTCTAATTCACGCATTGTCATATCATTGAATGTAAAATAAAGTGTATCTCTATTTTTTAGATCAAGTGACAGCCCTGGTTTTTCAAAACCTTTAACAATGCAAGAATTGTTTGGTGGATTTATTGACAGAGCATTATATCTCGATAGCGAGTAACTATACATTCTTGGAATACCAACATATAATCTCTGTGTACCATTATGAAAGTTATCATCATCGAATCCAAGAGATCCAAACGATTTTTTATAATTGTTAACTAGATCTTTACTGACATCGATTATTGTTATTTTTGTATTTGGACTAATCTCAGCAACTTTTTTTAGAATAGGAACAGCAGCATAATCATACTCTAGGTATTCACTGAGCATGTCATCCTTTATCATCTTAGAATGGTCCATCTTGCTAACAATTTCATTGTAGTTGGCAATTTGAATTTCGTCGATGAAAATATTGTTCTTTAGAAAAGTCCATAAAATTTGAGTAGAATCGCTGCCGCCACTAAAACTTAAAATAATATAATTGTATTTGTCTCTAATTTGTTGTGCTCGCATCTTATAAAGAAGACCAATATCAATGTCAGGTTCGATTTCCCAATTAATATTGTCAAAAACATCTTCATTGAAGTGGAATGTGATGGAAGAATTATAGTCTTTGTTTAACAGCATATCATCAAATGCTGACTGTCTATTTAAATAGATTTTATTATTGTAATAATAGTGCCCTTGCCGTAATAATGATAGCATTAAATTCTCCAATTTGCTATTTTAGCAGATTTCGATTTTAAATCAAAATTTTTTAAAGATAAAAAAACCCTCTTAACGAGGGTTTTTATTATTCAAGTATGTTCAACAAACTCAATTCCTGCCAACTTCAACCCACGCTGACAAATGGGACAAGGCTTAGCCATGGCAGGCGCACCATTCTTAGCATATCTCTCAACTACGATGCGATAAGCACGCCTCCAATCACGCAACTTTACCAGTGCTTCAATCTCAGCATGGAGAAAGATCTTTTCGTGTAGCCCGGCTTCTCTTGCCAGCCTAGCCTGGAGTGGGTGGCTCTTAGTATAGCGATTTCGTCCCATACTAATCTGCCGCCCACGCCTATCGTAGATTGTAGCAGTGATGGCTTGTCTTGCAAGTGTCATGCTACAGCACAATCAGGATGTTCAGTGAGTGCATATCGTAGCCGTCCCAATAATACTCCAGCACATAACCATAGTAGCCATATGCGGACTCTG
>Ga0114960_10000401_pt1 | contig 36601 bp, 29 predicted proteins | sample C_130625_MF_Meta_FD_92637 | JGI IMG/M metagenome (GOLD analysis project Ga0114960, IMG submission 92637) | Freshwater microbial communities from Lake Croche, Canada to study carbon cycling - C_130625_MF_MetaG | ecosystem: Environmental > Aquatic > Freshwater > Lake | place: Lake Croche, Canada...
ACTTTGCCAGATAGTTTAAAAAATAACAAAGCGCACAATACCTTATTCTTATTGCCTTTTATATTGGGTATGATTGGTTTGTTTTACCAATTTAAAAACCGTGGCGATGATGGTATTGTAAACTTTTTAATGTTCTTCTTTACCGGATTTGCTATTGTAATTTACTTGAACCAAGCAGGCTATCAACCACGTGAGCGTGATTATGCCTATGTTGGATCTTTTTATGCATTTGCTGTTTGGATAGGATTGGGTGTATTAAAAGTACGTGACTGGTTTGCTAAATTAGTTACCCAAAATATTGCTGCTGTATTGGCCGCGCTATTGTGTGTGCTTGCTGTTCCTGCTTTAATGGCACAACAAGAATGGGACGATCACGACAGAAGTAAAAAAGTATTGTCTCGTGATTTAGCAAAAGACTATTTAGAGAGCTGTGCACCAAATGCCATCTTATTTACTTTTGGTGATAACGATACCTATCCATTATGGTATGCACAAGAAGTAGAAGGAATTCGCCCAGATATTCGTGTAATCAATTACAGTTTATTAGGTATTGATTGGTACATTAACCAATTACGTTATAAAGTAAACCAAAGTGATTCTATTGATGTGATTTGGCAGCCACAACAAATTGAAGCAGGTAAAAGAGACTATATTGTTTATTCTCCTCGACCAAATATTCCTGAAGACAGGTATTACGATTTATATGATGTAATGAAGAATTATGTTGGTAGTGATGATGCCGATAAATTAGACAATACACGTGGTTCTGAGCCTTTAAATAGTTTCCCTGTAAAAAGATTTGCTGTACCAGTAGACAAGGCTTTGGTAACTCAAAACAAAACAGTGAATGCTACTGATAGTGTTGTAGCAGAACTACGTTTCGATGTGCCTAAATCTTCTTTAATGAAGAATGACCTTGCGGTATTAAACATCATTGCTGCTAATAAATGGAAACGTCCTATTTACTTTACGAATGATCGTTTAGAATTAGGATTCGATCAATTTATACGTAGAGATGGTTTGAGTTATAGAATGGTTCCTGTACAAAATAGCCGTGTTAATACCGATTGGATGTTATCGAAAGCATTAAACAATTTTGCCTTTGGAAATGCCAATGTTAAAGGTGTTTATTACGACGAAGAGAACCGCAGACACTTGAATTCTATCCGTAACGCTTATGCAGAGCTAGCAATTGACTTAGCATCTAAAAATAGAAAAGAAGAAGCTCGTAAAGTTTTAGAAAAAGTAGACCAAATGATGTTGGATGAAAATTTCCCTTATGGTATGGTAAGTCGTGGAAATATGCACAACAAAAATTCCCTACTTTTCTTAGAAGCTTGCTTAATGGCCGACGATAAAAAATTAGCTGAAAAAGTAATGGCATCTGTTAAAAAGGATTTATTGCAACAAGTTAAATTCTGTAATACCCTTTCTGGCGATAAAGCCGATCAGATGGCTGATGAAAAAAGAATGGCTGAAAGTTATTTAAAAGGCTTAGAGCAAATGGAAGCCGTTTATAATCCAAAAATTCAAATTCCTGGTAAAATGATGGCTGCTGATTCAGTACCACAATTACCTAATAAATAAATAGGGTATTTACTATCAAACAGCTGGGATGAAAATCTCAGCTGTTTTAGTTAGAACCAAATCTAGAAAGTTTTGTTACTGTAGTTAGTTATGATAGGACACCGTTTTATTCATTTTGACCCAAATGCAGATAGTAAATCTAAATTCGAGCAAATCCTCGATATTTTTACGCAACTGCTAACCTATACCAATGGAGATGCCACTGAAGCACTCTCTTGGCTAAACGAACTTGACAGGCAATATAAATTAACCGATTCTGAATATGGAATGGGAGATTTTATAGATGACTTAAAGGAGAACGGCTATATCAATGAAAATCCACAAGACGGCAGTTTTAAAATTACTAGTAAGTCGGAACAAACCATTCGCAAAAAAAGTTTAGAAGAGATTTTTGGGAAACTTAAAAAATCAAAACAAGGCAATCACCAAACTTTTAAACAGGGTCAGGGCGATGAACTGAATCCAGACACAAGGCCTTTTCAATTTGGTGATACGCTCGAACAAATAGACTTTACAGAAAGTATTAGAAATGCACAAATCAATCATGGGGTAGAAAATTTCTCTATGCACGAAGACGATTTGCATATTCGTGAAAGCGATTTTAAAACGCAAACTTCTACTGTATTAATGATTGATATTTCGCATTCTATGATTTTATATGGTGAAGATAGAATCACGCCAGCTAAAAAAGTGGCCATGGCTTTGAGCGAGTTAATCACTACACGTTACCCTAAAGACACACTTGATATTGTAGTATTTGGAAACGATGCTTGGAGTATTGAAATTAAAGACCTACCTTATTTACAAGTGGGTCCTTATCATACCAATACTGTTGCAGGGCTTGAACTTGCCATGGATTTATTGCGTAGACGAAAAAACCCTAATAAGCAAATTTTTATGATTACAGATGGCAAGCCCACCTGCTTAAAAATTGGCAAAAAATATTATAAAAATAGTTTTGGCTTAGACCGTAAAGTTGTGAACCGTTGCATCAACTTAGCAGCGCAGTGCAAAAAACTAAAAATTCCAATCACTACTTTTATGATTGCCTCAGATCCTTACTTACAAAAGTTTGTACAGGAATTTACCGAAACCAATAATGGAAAAGCATTCTTTGCTTCGCTCGATAAATTGGGTGCTTTTATTTTTAAGGACTTTGAAAGCGGCAAAAGAAAAACTGTTTTTTAATTTTATTCAACGATTTTATTTAAAGTAATCATGGACATAAAAAAAATTCAAACCCTAGGTCAATTAATTAAAGCTGGTTACAAATCTAAATCTGTAAAAGAAGAAATCAGAGACAATCTGATTATAAAAATGCAGCAAAAAGAAAATCCTTTTACAGGAATTATGGGATACGAGGATACCGTTATTCCAGATACAGAACGCGCAATATTAAGCCGCCATAATATTTTGTTTCTAGGTCTTCGTGGTCAAGCAAAAACCAGAATGGCTAGGCAGATGGTGGATTTATTAGACGAATATATTCCTATCGTTGCAGGTAGCGAAGTAAACGACGATCCCTTGCATCCTTTAAGTAAATATGCAAAAGATTTAGTGGCTAATTTAGGAAAAGATACGCCAATTCATTGGGTGAATAGGTCTGAACGTTATGGCGAAAAATTAGCTACGCCCGATGTTAGTGTGGCAGATTTAATAGGAGACATAGATCCTATTAAAGCAGCTAATTTAAAATTGAGTTTTTCGGACGAAGAAGTTATTCATTATGGTATTATTCCAAGAAGTAATCGTGGCATATTTGTTATTAATGAATTGCCTGATTTACAAGCAAGAATTCAAGTAGCCTTATTTAATATTTTACAAGAGGGCGATATTCAAATTCGTGGGTTTAAAATTAGAATGCCCTTAGATATTTTATTTGTATTTACGGCTAATCCAGAAGATTATACCAATCGAGGAAGTATTGTAACCCCATTAAAGGATAGAATTGAAAGCCAAATATTAACGCACTATCCAAAAGATATTGAAACTTCTTTGGAAATTACAGCGCAAGAAGCTTCTTTATTAGACGCACAAATAGCACGTGTATCGATTAGCGATTTGATTAAAAGATTAGTGGAGCAAATTGCTTTTGAAGCTAGAAATAATGAATATGTAGACAAAAAGAGTGGGGTGAGTGCTAGGTTAACCATTGCGGCATTTGAAAATGCAGTAAGTAGTGCCGAACGCAGAGCTATCATTCACAACGAAGCCAAAACACAGGTTTGGATTAGTGATTTACAAGGTATTATTCCTGCTATTACCGGTAAAATTGAATTGGTATATGAAGGAGAACAAGAAGGTCCTTATCAAGTGGCAGTGCAATTATTAGACAAGTCAATTCGTTCGCAATTTGTACACTATTTTCCCAATCCAGATCAGGTTAAAAAGAAAAGAAGTACTGGTAAAAAATCATTGGAGGAAAAAGAAGTTGAGAACCCGTATAAATCAATCATTCGCTGGTTTGATGGCGGTAAGCACCTCGATTTATTATTAGATATGAAAGATGCCGAAAAAATTGCGGCACTCTATCAAGTAGATGGTTTGTATGCTTTTGTGAAGAAACATTTTCCGCTAGCCAATGAACAAGAAGCAGCATTATTGATGGAATTTGTATTACACGGATTGTCTGCTTATTCTATGATTAGTAAAAAGAATATTGAAGGCAGAATTGAATTTAAAGATTTGATGGGCAGTATGTTAAGCCTAGGATCTATGGATTTGGGGGAAGACGATGAATTTAATGAATCGGATTTTAGGTAGTAATTACAGGGCTGATATAAAATGAATTATATTAGCCCTTTTAATTTCTCAACAACCGTATCAATTTCTTCTTTGGTATTGTGTTTACTAAAAGAGAAGCGAACAGTTACTTGATTAGGATTTTTGTTAATGGCTCGAATTACATGTGAGCCTTGATCTGCACCACTTGTACAAGCGCTTCCGCCACTAGCACAGATATGGTTAATGTCTAAATTAAACAGAATCATTTCACTTTTTTCTGATTTAGGTAAATTGACGCTTAGTACCGCATACAAACTGTTTCCTAGTGTATCGCCGTTAAAACTAGATCCAGGAATATTTGTACTTATACAATCAATCATGTACTTTTTTAGTGACAAAATATAGTTGTGCTCAGTTTCAAAATTAGCAGTTGCTAATTCTAATGCTTTTGCAAAGCCAACAATGCCGTACAAATTTTCGGTACCAGCGCGCATATTTCTTTCTTGGCTTCCTCCATTTATAAAGGGTTTGATTTTAATGCTTTGATTAATATACAATAAGCCAATTCCTTTAGGACCATGGAATTTATGTCCTGATCCTGTAATAAAATGAACAGGGGTGTTTTTTAAATCGAATGGAAAATGTCCTACTGTTTGAACGGTATCGCTATGGAAAATGGCACCGTATTTATGACACAATTCACCAACTACATGCAAGTCAATCATGTTACCAATTTCATTGTTGGCGTGCATTAAACTGACCAAACATTTTTCATTACTTTCTTGCAATAAGAATTCTAGGTGCACTAAATCGATGTGTCCATTTGGTAAAATATTTACATAATTCAGTGTTGCTTCTTTATTGTTGTGTAAGAATTCAACTGTATGTGTTGTGGCATGGTGTTCAATTACAGCAGAGATGATATGTTTACAACCTAAGTCTCTAACAGCTGCGGTGATAGCGGTATTGCTACTCTCAGTGCCACCACTTGTAAAAAAAATCTCAGACGGATGCGCTCCTAATATATTGGCTACTGATTTTCTAGCACGCTCAATACCCATCCGGCTTTCTCTACCATAACTATAAATAGAAGAGGGGTTTCCAAAATTGGTGGTGAGATATGGCATCATAGCCAATAAAACTTCTGAGTCTAGTGACGTAGTAGCGGCATTGTCTAGATAAATTCTTTCCATATTCTAATTAAATAGTCTTTTCAATATCAGCATATTTTAAATAACAACCTAGTGAATTTCATTCAATTATTGTGCTTCGTTGATGTCTTGCATTAATCTTTTAGCAATATTGGCTGCAGTAGTTTGAAAATTACTCTCAGCATATATACGAATAATTGGCTCGGTATTACTTGGTCTTAAATGCACCCAGTCATTATCAAATTCAATTTTCAATCCATCAATGGTGTTGATTGGTTGTTTTTTGTACTTGTGTTTAATAGCTGTGAAAATTTTATTTAAGTCTACACCGTTATTTAATTCAATTTTATTTTTGCTGATAAAATAATCAGGATAGCTATTGCGTAATTGTTTGGCAGTTTTTTTCTCTTTGGCTAAATGCGTTAGAAATAGTGCAATGCCAATTAAAGCATCTCTTCCATAATGTAAGTCTGGAACAATAATACCGCCATTACCTTCTCCGCCAATTACTGCATTTACTTCCTTCATTTTTGTAACCACATTTACTTCGCCAACTGCACTTGGGTAGTATTCGCCACCATTTTTTTCGGTAACATCTTTTAATGCACGAGTAGATGAGAGGTTGCTTACGGTATTGCCTTTTCTGTGTTGTAATATATAATCGGCAACAGCAACAAGTGTATATTCTTCGCCAAATAAACTGCCGTCTTCACAAACAAAACAAAGTCGATCAACATCTGGATCCACTGCAATACCCAAATCGGCATTTTGTCGATTCACTTCATTACATAGTTGGTTCAAATGTTCTGGCAATGGTTCTGGATTGTGCGCAAACTGTCCATTAATTGCTGCATTTAATACCAATACCTTTTCAACCCCTAATGCTTTTAGTAAAGCAGGGACAGCTATAGCGCCAGTACTATTAATGGCATCCATTACAATATTAAAATCGGCTGCTTGTATGGCATCTTTGTCAACCAAAGGATATTTAACAACTAAATCAATATGTTGGTTAAGGGCTTCATTGTTCAAACTGTAACTTCCTAATTCGTCTACACCAGAAAATTCAAAATCTTCTGCAGCGGCAATTTCTAAAATGGTTGCACCATCTTCTCCACTAATAAATTCTCCTTTATGGTTTAATAATTTTAAGGCATTCCATTCTTTTGGATTATGGCTTGCAGTTAAAATAATTCCTCCATTTGCTTTTTCAAAAGTTACAGCCATTTCAACAGTAGGGGTAGTACTTAATCCTAAGTCAATAACATCTATACCTAATGCGTTAAGTGTGCTAACTACCAAGCGTTGAACTAGTTCTCCACTAATACGGCCGTCGCGTCCTATAACAACTTTGTTTTTTTGCTGATCTTTTGTAGCGGCAGTTTGTGTTTTCATCCAAGTGCCATACGCTGCAGTAAATCGAACAACATCTATTGGGCTTAAAGTGTCACCTGGTTTTCCACCTATAGTGCCTCTAATGCTAGAAATACTTTTAATTAATGCCATTAAAATCTAATTTTTGCTCTGTGCAAATATAATTCAAATATTTTTGTTTGCTTGTGAATCCTATTTTTGTAGCCTTAATTATTGGATTATGCAGCAGGCTTGGTTTAAAGATTGGTTCAATTCGCATTATTATCACTTATTGTACCAACATAGAGATGAAGAAGAGGCCAACAGGTTTATTGAACAATTAATAGCCTATTTACATCCTAAATTGGGTGCTACTATGTTAGACGTTGCTTGTGGAAAAGGCCGACATAGCAAAGCTTTAGCTGAAATGGGCTTTGATGTTACAGGAATAGACCTGTCTGAGGAATCCATCATTGAAGCCAAATTAGATGAATCTGAGGTGCTGCACTTTTATCAACACGATATGCGTCTCCCATTTTGGATTAATTATTACGACTTTGCTTTTAATTTTTTCACCAGTTTTGGTTATTTTAGAACGAGAAGGGAGCATGACAATGCTTTTAGAACCATTGCTCAAAGTTTAAAACCTGGTGGTATTTTTGTGATTGATTATTTAAATATTGCATTCGCCGAAAATGCACAAGAATCCTTGGCTACCCATCATATAGAAGATATTCATTTTCATATTAGCAAATGGAACGACGAAAATCATTTTTACAAACAAATTCAAATTACGGATGCTACCAATATTGAACCAAAGAATTTATATACAGAAAGGGTGGCAAAATTTAGTTTGAAAGATTTTACAGAAATGCTAGAACTCCAACAAATGGCGGTTCAAGCAGTTTTTGGAAATTATTCACTCGACACCTACAATGAGCTAGTGTCTCCGCGTTTAATTATTGTAGCAAAAAAAATGGGGTAATTGCTACTTGTTCATTGATAAAATTGAATTGTTTATATTTAATGTTTCCTGTTTAAATGAATTAGTCAGATGAATATTGTACAACAATCTTGGGAATTTATGAATACCTGGGATAGGTATTTGTTTTTAAAAATTAATTCAAGCTGGACCAATTCTTTTTTAGACGCAGTTTTGCCCTGGTGGCGTGATGCCAATACATGGACGCCTTTGTACCTTTTTTTACTATTGTTTGTGGCAATCAATAGTAAAAAACAAGCATTTTTCTGGATTTTTGCAGCTATTCTAACATTGGTTTTAACCGACCAAATTAGCAGTGGTTTAATAAAGCCATTGTTTGGCAGGCTAAGACCTTGCAGTGATCCTACTTTAATTAATCAAGCTCGACTTTTATTGCCCAATTGTTCTGGTGGATATAGCTTTACATCTTCTCATGCAACCAATCATTTTGGCTTTGCTAGTTTTGTTTTTATCACACTAAAGCCTTTGATTAAAAAATGGGGCAACCTACTTTTTTTATGGGCAGCAACCATCAGTTTTGCTCAAGTATATGTGGGGGTTCATTATCCACTTGATATTTTATTTGGGGCAATTTTAGGATTGTTAATAGGTTATACTACGGCCTATTTTTTTAATCTATGGAAAGGGCCAATGATGGCAGAACCAATTAATATGAGTGTATGATTTCAACACGTTTGTTTTATACCATATTGTTCTTGAGTTTTATTACTTGCTTAACGGGCATGGTTTTAATTCCACTCATGGATATAGATGCTGCACAATATGCTTCTATTAGCAGAGAAATGTTAGAACGAAAATCTTATCTACAATTTTATGATATTGGCGCCGATTATTTAGACAAGCCACCAATGTTATTTTGGCTATCTGCAATTAGTTTAAAAATATTTGGCATTCATGATTGGGCTTATCGTTTACCCTCATTTGGATTTGCAATCTTGGCCGTGTATGCTAGCTATCAATTTACCTTATTATTTTACAATAAAACAACTGCTCAATTAGCAGCAATTGTGTTGGCTACTTCACAAGCTATTTTTTTAATTACACAGGATGTTCGATGCGATACCATGTTAATGGGTTGGGTAATTTTGAGTATTTGGCAATTAGTAGCTTGGTTTAAAAATAATCAATGGAAACATTTCTTTATTGCGTTTATTGCTATAGCAGGAGGGATGATGACAAAAGGCCCTATTGCTTTGATAGTGCCTATTCTGGCCTTTTCACCTCATTTTATTTTACAACGTGAGTGGAAGCAGTTTTTTAGATGGGAGTATTTAATTGGATTAATTGTGATTGCTATTTTATTGATTCCTATGAGTATTGGTTTGTACCAACAATTCGACCTGCATCCAGGAAAATTAATTAATAATGTACCTATTCAATCTGGGCTTAGGTTTTATTATTGGACTCAGAGTTTTGGAAGATATACAGGAGAAAATAGTTTTCATGAAATGAGCTATTTTACATTTTTATTAGAGAATATGCTATGGAGCTTTTTGCCATGGATACTCTTTTTTTTAATAGGATTAATTACAACGTTTCGATCACTCATTTTGAATAAATTTTATGTAACAAATAATCAAGAATGGATTTCTACCGGGGGATTTGTATTAACCTATTGTATTTTGGCTAGAAGTCAGGCACAATTGCCACACTATATTTTTGTAGTGTTTCCATTGGCAGCTATTGTTACTGCTAGATTTTTGCACCAATTGTTTTTTACCAATGAATTTGAATTTTTAAAAAAGCCACTCATTTTTATTCATACCATTATATTTAGTTTGTTATGGGCAGTATTAATCATACTCATGCGTTATCCGTTTAAAGAATTGACTGTGTTTGCATTTGGGTTATCAATTGTTTTGGGGATAGGTTTTTTTTGGTATTTATTTAAGTCATCAAATATGGTTTCTATTCCCAAAATTATTTTTGCTGCAATTTTTACAATACTTAGTATTAATATTTTATTAAGTACTAATTTTTATCCTAATTTATTGCCCTATCAAATGGGTAATACAGCTGCTACTTATATCAATGAACAACAATTACCAAAGGATAAAATTGTGGTATATGGAGACGGCGATAGTAGGGCCCTGTATTTTTATGGACAATATTGTTTTAAACACAAGTCAAACAGACAAGCACTATTACCAACTGATATAGTTATTGCTTATGCAGATAGTGTTAAAGGATTAAATCAAGTTTTTCCTAATTTAAAACAAATTCATACAGGTGCACATTTTTCAGTTAGTCAATTAACGGCGGAATTTCTAAATCCAGCTACAAGGGCGAGTGCAATACCATATTATGCAATTATTGACTTAGATGGTAAACCTTAGTATCTTTATATTTCAATAGTTCTAAAATACAAATGTCAGAATTTATTATCATTATTGTGTTGATCTTACTTAACGGCTTGTTTTCCATGGCCGAAATTGCCTTAGTTTCTGCGCGCAAAGCCCGATTAGAAGCACAAGCGTTAAAAGGCGATAATGATGCTGCTAGGGCCTTAGTACTAGCCAATCACCCCGACTCTTTTTTATCTACTGTTCAAATTGGCATTACTTTAATTGGCATATTAACAGGTATATATTCTGGTGATCGTTTTAAGTTGCCATTACAAGCCTGGTTGTCTAATATCGATTTATTAAAGCCATATAGTAGCACCTTTGCTACTACTATCATTTTAATAGTAATTACTTTTTTATCACTTGTTTTAGGCGAATTAGTACCCAAAAGAATCGGCCTTAGCAACCCAGAAGGTATAGCTAAAAGAGTGGCAGGGCCGATGCGTATTATTTCTTGGATTACCTATCCATTTGTTTGGTTATTGATGGGTTCAACGAATTTATTGGTAAGACTATTAAATGTAAAAACCAACGAAAACCAAGTAACCGAAGAAGAAATTAAAGCAATTATTAGCGAGGGTACAGAACATGGTGCTATTGAAGAAGCAGAACAAGATATTATTGAACGAGTGTTTCATTTAGGCGATAGAAATATTACTTCATTAATGACGCACAGAACGGATATTGTTTGGATCGATCAAACAAAAACGGTGGAGCAGATTAAATTAATTATGACCGAAGTGGTTCATTCTATTTATCCAGTATGTGATGGAGAAATAGATAAAATTGTAGGTGTTGTAGCTATTAAAGATTTTATTATTGCAGCAGATAGTAATTTGGTTAGCAGTATCATGAAGCCTGCTATGTATGTGCCAGAAAACAATACGGCCTATCAAGTATTAGAGCAATTTAAACAAACCAAAATACACCATTGTTTTATTGTAGACGAATATGGCACGGTGTTGGGTATGATTACTTTAAACGATATACTAGAAGCCATTGTTGGGGATATCCCTCAACAAGAAGATGTGTCATTCGAAATTGTCATGCGAGAAAATGGCAGTTTTTTAATCGATGCCCAAATTCCGTTTTATGATTTTTTAAGTCATTTTGATAAAACAGAATGGATGATGGAAGGCGACCAAGATTTTGACACCCTAGCAGGATTTATTATTAATCAGTTAGAACTAATTCCAAAAACTGGCGACAAACTAAATTGGAAAATATTTGAAATTGAAATTGTTGATATGGACAACCGACGTATAGATAAAGTATTAGTCACAATAACCGAAGACGAAAAATAGTTCAACTACTAAAAATCAAATACGGTGGACGTTTTAGGGTAATCAAGTTTGTAGCTTTTTTCTGTTCCATTGGTTTTTACATGAAAAATATTGCTTTGAATATTTTTAAAATCATATAAAATACTACAGTTGATATCTATTTTTTTTAACTGTTTTATTTTTGGCACTTCAAAATATATCCAAACACTTTCTAACTGAATTTCATACCCCACATATAGCATATTGGCGCTTTGTCCATTAATTTTCAGTTGTAATTTCTGTTTGATATAATCGTTAATTTGTTTGTCTAAAACAGCTTTATTGGTAGGGTGAACCATGTCTATTTTAGCAGTACTATATTTTTGAAGGGTTTCTTCTAAATCTTGTGTAAAAATCCGAATACTCATTTCAACCGATTCTTCCTTCGTATTATGATTAATATCTATAACAGATACATAAAAAGGGTGCAATAGGGCAATTAAGGAAATGGAAAGCCATTGAAACATACTATTTACCATTCAACATTATTTTTTTCGTACTACAAATGTCATGATTAATTTGAAACTTCGCTTATGAATGATTTTAAACTTTATTTAGAAATCGGGTTTCAACATATTGCCAATCTTAGAGGGATTGACCATATTTTGTTTGTTTTGGCCCTAACCATTCGTTTTCAGTTCGATGACTGGCGTAAAGTACTTATATTAGTTACTGCTTTTACCATCGGTCATTCTATCACTTTGGCACTGAGTGTGTTCAATTTGGTAAATTATTCGGCTAAATGGATTGAGTTTTTAATTCCCATAACCATTTTAATTACAGCATTTAGCAACCTTTTTATCAAGAAATTCGTATTTAAAACTAAGTTCCCATTAATTTACTTTTTAGCACTTTTTTTTGGGTTGGTACATGGATTGGGTTTTAGTAATTATTTAAAAAGCTTACTAGGTAAAGATCAAAGCATAATAATGCAATTACTTGCGTTTAATATAGGGTTAGAACTAGGACAATTAATGATCGTATTTTTTATATTGTTAATTTCCTTCATTTTTGTAACAATTATTAAAATAAACAGAAGGGAATTTCTTTTGTTTATTAGTGCAGCCATTTTTGCCTTGGCTTTAAATATGGCATTAGAGCGCATTCCATTTGTATTACCATTTTAAACTATACAAACTATGAGAAAGTTAAGTATGCTGTTTTTGTTCTTTTGTTTTGTTTTAAGCTTACAAGCACAAAACATCATGAACAATCCAACCTCGAATCATGGAAATAAATTCGAGCAATTGGGTACTATTTTACCTACCCCAAATGAATACCGTACCGCTAGTGGTGCACCTGGCCCAAAGTATTGGCAGCAAAGAGTAGACTACAATATTAAATGCGAATTAGACGAACCTAATTTAACTTTAACAGGTAGCGAAGCTGTTACTTACTACAATAATTCTCCAGATGTATTAACTTATTTGTGGTTACAATTAGACGAGAATGAACATAGTTCTATTAACAATTCGAACTATCAAAATGCTACTAACATGAGTCGTCAAGTGTCCACTTCACAATTAGACGCTTTGTTAGACGCTGGTAAAGACAATGGTTTAGGAGTTGTAATTTCTAAATTAACAGATATCACTGGCAAAAATTTACAATACACCATCAATAAAACAATGATGCGTGTTGAATTGCCAACTGCATTAAAGCCAGGTCAAAAATTTGTGTTCAATGTAAATTGGCATTATAAAATATCAAACAGGCAAACTGTTGGTGGACGTGGTGGTTATGAGTTCTTCCCAGAAGATGGCAATCATTTCTTTACCATGGCTCAATGGTATCCTCGTTTGTGTGTGTACAGTGATTTTCAAGGATGGCAGCACCACCAATTTACCGGACGTGGAGAGTTTGCTTTAACCTTTGGAAATTTTAATGTTCAAATGACGGTACCTGCCGATCATACTATTTTAAGTACTGGTGAATGTCAAAACTATGCACAGGTTTTATCTCCTGCGCAGTTAGGTCGTTGGCAGCAAGCACAATCAGCTAAAGAACCTGTAGAAGTGGTTACATTAGATGAAGCAAAAAAAGCAGAAAAACAAAAAAGTACGGCCAAAAAAACTTGGGTTTTTAAAGCAGATAATGTGCGTGATTTTGCATGGACTGCTTCAAGAAAAATAATTTGGGATGCAATGCCTGCATATGTTGAAGGTAAGAAAGTGATGTGCATGAGTGGCTATCCAAAAGAAGCTTATGGTTTGTATCGTAAGTTTTCTACCAAAGTTGTAGCACATACTATTAAATCTTATTCTAAATTTTCTATTCCTTATCCTTACCCAGTTGCGCAAAGTATTGAAGCATCAAATGGTATGGAATATCCAATGATCTGTTTTAACAACGGTCGTACAGAAAAAGATGGTTCTTATAGCGAATCAACTAAAATTGGCATGCTTGGTGTAATTATTCATGAAGTAGGGCACAATTTCTTCCCTATGATTATTAATAGCGATGAGCGTCAATGGAGTTGGATGGACGAAGGTTTAAATTCATTTGTTGAATACTTAACAGAAGAATTATACGACAATAAATATCCATCAAGAGGTAAGGGCGCTGGTTATCAGATTGCAGATTATATGCGTCTTCCAAAAGACCAATTAGAGCCAATCATGACCAATAGTGAAAACATTGTCAATTTTGGACCCAATGCTTACACTAAACCTGCAACTGGTTTAAATATTTTACGCGAAACAGTAATGGGTAGAAATTTATTCGATTATTCTTTCAAAGAATATGCACGTCGTTGGGCATTTAAACATCCAGAACCTGCAGATTTATTCCGTACAATGGAAGATGCTAGTGGCGAAGACCTAGACTGGTTTTGGAGAGGTTGGTTCTATGGAATTGATCCTTGTGATATATCAATTGATTCTGTAAAATATGGTGTGTTTGACCCTAACATGGTAGTTAATGGTGGTGGTATGATGATGGGTAGAGGTGGAATGCGTGGTGGTGGAATGGAAGCGGTAAATGGCATGATGTCTTTACCAAAACCATTATCAGCTATGTATGACGATATTTCTAAAATGCGTAATCGTGAAGATAAAAACATTGTTTTCTTAACAGATGCTGATACTACTTTACGCGATTTCTACTGGCGTTATGCAAGAGGTATTGAGCCTTATGACACCACAAAATACAAAGTAACTCCTCCCAATTTTGCTTCAGAGCCATTAGATGCTGCTGCAAAAGCTAAATACGCAAACGTAAATTTGTATGAAATTTCTTTCACTAATAAAGGTGGATTGGTCATGCCAATTATTGTTGAATTTAGTTTTGAAGATGGTACTAAACAATTAGAAAGAATTCCTGCACAAATTTGGCGCTTGAATGAAAATAAAGTAACCAAATTGTTTTTAACAAACAAAAAAGCAATTGGCATTAAGTTAGATCCAATGCGCGAAACAGCTGATATTGATGACAGCAATAATACTTGGCCAAAAAATGGTGGAAGTACTGAACCTAGTAAGTTTGCGGTTTTCAAAGCAAGAGCTGCTGGTGGAAGAGGCCAAAGCACTGGTATCAACCCAATGCAAAAAGCAATGGAAAAAAAATAATCACTACATTTTTTTAAAATAAGATGGTTATATAAAGTCACTTGATTAATTTCAAGTGACTTTATATTTTATACAATGCTTAAGCGTATCTTATTTTTATTATTTGTTATATTGTTGGCGGGAAATTTAATGGCGTCGGTTGATACCATTCAGTTCTTTAGTAATAGCCTTCATAAAAATGTAAAATTTGTAGTGATTCAACCAAAGAATCCAAACAAGTCTTTGCTATCTACTGTATATCTCTTACACGGCTATGGTGGCAATTATGCACAATGGTTGCATGATGCTCCAGCACTTGTACAGAGATCAGAAGAATTAAACCTCATTTTTATTTGCCCAGACGGATCTACTAGTTGGTATTTTGATAGCCCTATAGATAGTTCCATCAAATACGAATCTTGTATTACTAAAGATTTAATTCCTTATGTAGACCAACACTATCCAACACTAGCTAATAAACAACACCGCGCTATAACAGGATTGAGTATGGGTGGTCATGGTGCATTGTATTTAGCCATAAGAAACCTTGATTTATTTGGTGCGGCAGGTAGTATTGCTGGAGGCGTAGACTTTAGGCCTTTTCCTAATAATTGGGATATAAAAAAATCACTAGGCCTTTATGAATCAAACCAAGCAATTTGGGAGCAACATACCGTTAATTATCTAGTAGATCAACTGCCAAACAATGCGTTGAAACTAATATTTGATTGTGGTGTTGATGACTTTTTTTTAAAAGTAAATAGGAGTTTACACGAAAAATTACAAACCTTAAAAATCAATCACGACTATAGCGAAAGACCAGGTGGGCATAATAGGGCTTACTGGAGTAATAGCATCGATTTTCAATTATTATTCTTTAAAAAATATTTTGATTCAAATAATTGATAGTTCTTTATGAATCTAAAATAGCTGCTGTTTATTGTATTGTTTTTTTTAATTGTATTGCCTGATTGTTCAAATGCAGCATCGGTAGATACAGTAGAATTATTTAGCAATGGAATGCACAGGCCATAAAAACAGTAGTGATTAAGCCTAGTGGCAATGGTGAAAAAGGAAAACGTTTTCCAGTAATTTATTTATTACATGGTGCATTTGGTGTCTATGCTAATTGGGTGCAAAAACTGCCAGATATTTAACAACTAGCAGATTCCTATCAAATGATTGCTGAACAGAAGATCGTGTATTAGCAATGAATAGGGTGTTGCACGAAAAAATGTTAAAACTTAAAATACCAAACGATTATATTGAAAGACCAGGAGGGCATAATTTCTTATACTGGAATATTTCAATTGACTACCAATTGCTATTTTTTAAACAACATTTTATTAGGATGTTGCCATAGCAATTATCCACCAGTTCTTCCGTCTCTAATTCTAGTTAATTTTTTGCCCTTATTTTTTTTCTCAAAATCTAATACTTGTTTTGGGATGGTTTTTGTACTGTCTTTTAAAGGTTTTAAACCTAAAGAATCAATTGCATTATTTGCCAGTTTATTTGGGCTTTCATTCCCTGTTTGTAATTTATCCAATACATAATTTTCTGTATGAATTAGCGTGCCATATGAAGGATTGTAGTATTTCCAAGTGCCATGTTTTAAAGAGTTTGTTTCTACTTTTACCACAACTTGCTCGTATTTATTAGGATTGGCTACATCAACCACATCAATAGTGTCATACAATTTATTGGGGTTTAAAGCCCGCCAACTTTCTTCGTGCTCAAGTCCAATAATGGTAAAATATTGACAGCGGCCATTTTTATTTCCCCAACGATAGGTTTCAATGGCCATAATATCACCCATTAAATTAAACCTTCTCCAAACCCCTTCTTTTCGGTCATTGGTATATCTACCTTCGTCTTCAAAGCCTGGTTCACCTCGCAAAGGATCAATATGAACGGCCCATTTTCCTTGTTTGTAGCCTTTCATGTCAACACAATTTAATGTGTCTCCATTCGACGCTATTCGATAGGTTTTACACTGAGCGTTCGTAGCTGTATAAATTAATAGGATTAACGGTAGCAAATAAATGCGCATTATTACTAAATTAGAGCTTCGAATTTACCAATAATTTATAACCGCATGAGAAAATTAACTTTTTTAGTTGCTTTAATAAGCTGTTTAAACAGTAATGCACAAATAAAACCTAGTTCTGCTGCCGATCGCCTTCAGTCTTTTTCTCAACGAAAAGAATTGTTGCGTAAATCAATGGTTAACGAAATTGGGTTTAGAAATATCGGACCAAGTGTCATGAGTGGAAGGGTGGTAGATGTAGACGCTAATCCTGCAGATCCAACAGAATTTTATGTGGCTTATGCTTCTGGAGGTGTTTGGCATACCGTTAATAATGGACAAAGCTTTACACCCATTTTTGATTCAACCGATATTTTAATGATTGGAGATATTGCAGTAAACTGGCAATCACATATTATTTGGGTAGGTACAGGTGAGGCAAATAGTAGCCGATCTTCTTATGCCGGCATTGGTATATATAAATCTACTGATAATGGGAAGCACTGGGATTACCTGGGTTTACCAGAAAGCCATCATATTGGAAAAATTGTTTTGCATCCTACCGATCCCAATACTGTTTGGGTTGCTGCATTAGGGCATTTGTTTTCTTTCAATAAAGAACGTGGCATTTATAAAACCACTGATGGTGGAAAAACTTGGCAACATACTTTAGCCATAGATGAAAAAACTGGTGCAGTAGATCTAGAAATCAATCCAAAGAATCCTAACGAACTTTTTGCCGCCATGTGGTATAGAACCAGAACTGCTTCGAATTTCGAAGAGTCTGGTGCAACAAGTGGTATCTATAAAAGTAATGATGGCGGAAATAATTGGCAATTGGTATCAACAACTGAAAGTGGCTTTCCAACTGGTGAAGGTGTTGGAAGAATTGGGTTAGCTATTTCAGCAAAAAATCCAAGCATGGTATATGCGATTGTTGATAATCAATTTCATCGCCCCGATACGATGGCAAAAAAAACGGATAGCTCGAGGTTTGTTTTAACTGATTTTAAAGATCTAACCAAAGAGCAATTTTTAGCCTTAGATGATAAAAAATTAAATGCATTTGCTAGTTCTCGCAGAAATGGATTGCCATCAAAATACAATGCTAGTAATTTAAAAGAACTGGTTAAATCAGATAAATTAAAACCAACTTGTATTTGGGATTTTTTATTTGATGCAAATGCCGCCATGTTTGAAACACCCATTATTGGTTGCGAAGTGTATAAAAGTGAAGACAATGGTATGCATTGGAAAAAAGTAAATGACCAATCTATTCCTGGATTTTTTTATAGTACTTATGGATATTATTTTGGTAAAATATTTGTGAGTCCAGTAAATGAAAATAAAGTTTTTATTACTGGTGTTAGTTTAATGATGAGTAAGGATGGCGGAAAATCATTTACAAGTATTAATAAAGAGAATGTGCATTCCGATCACCATATTGTTTGGATTGATCCATCTAAAGACAACCATATTATTAATGGAAATGATGGTGGTTGCAATATTTCTTATGATGATGGTGCGCATTGGTTTAAAGCCAATACACCACCTGTAGGACAATTTTATAATATTGCTGTTGATAATGCAAAACCTTACAATGTATATGGTGGTTTACAAGACAATGGTACTTGGTTTGGATCGAGTTTAACCAAAGAAAATGCTGGCTGGTATGATTCAGGCGACAATCCATTTAAGTCAATTAATGGTGGAGATGGTATGCAAGTACAAGTAGATTTAAGAGACAATAAAACAATTTATAGTGGTTCTCAATACGGATCGTATTCTCGTCAAACCCTTGGTAGTAAAGACTATAAAAATATCAAGCCTACCAACGATTTAGGAGAACCTCAGTTGCGTTATAATTGGCAGTCGCCTATTTTATTAAGCAAACACAATCCAGATATTTTTTATTATGGCACCAATAAATTTCATCGCTCATTTAATAAAGGAGACAGTTTGCCTGCACTTAGTACCGATTTAACTACTAATCCTACACAAGGTGATGTGCCATTTGGTACCCTTACAACCATCAGTGAAAGTCCGTTGAAATTCGGATTGATTTATATTGGTACCGATGATGGAAATATTCAAGTAAGTAAAGATGGAGGTTATACTTGGTTGTTGATTACTAAAAAATTACCAAAGGGTTTGTATGTAAGTAGAGTAGTGGCAAGTGCCTATCAAGAAGGAAGGGTATATGCAAGTTTAAATGGGTATCGTAACGATAATTTTTTACCTTATTTGTACATGAGTGAAGACTATGGAAACACCTGGAAACAAATAGGAAAAGATTTACCCAATGAGCCGATTAATGTAATAAAAGAAGACCATTTGGTTGATGGTATTTTATATGTAGGAACCGATGGTGGTTTATATGTAAGTATTAATCATGGGGCAGATTTCATGCAATGGAATAAAGGCTTACCCAATAGTGTACCAATTCATGATATTGTTACACAACCTAGAGAAAATGAAATAGTGTTGGGAACACATGGACGTAGTTTATATATTGGTAAATTAGATGAGGTACAAAAGCTAGTTACAGATGCTAATTTTAAAGAAAAGAAATTGGCTGAAATTAATGGCAGTAAAAAATAAATTATCCTACCAATAAATCAGGAAATTTCAAAACTAAAGAACTGCCCTGAGCATTGTGTAAATGTATTCATTGATTCATCAGGTGTTTGAATAAAAAGAGGCTGACTCAAATTTTTGAGATAGCCTCTTTTTTTTGAAGTATCCAAAGGTCTTGTCCGCCCATTTTTTCGGGATGCTTACTGCCATCATAAAAAGATACAAGCTTAAAATAATCGCTAACTAATTCTTCGAAATAGGCTTGAGTATGATAGCTTGTATCATTTCTATTGCCATCTATATTTTTATTTACAGAAAATGGTTTTGAAAAATAACCGCTCTCTATTAATTGTTTTTTTTCAGTTGCAAATAATTGTGGCATAAAAAAACTGCCATGAGTGCTCACTAATAATATGCCATCTGTTTGAATAATTCTATGCAATTCAATGATCCATTCTGTTGTAGCATTTTTTGATAAATGTGTGAAAACAGAAATACCAAACACTAGGTTAAAATAATTAGAAGGATAGGTGGTAGGCGGAATTGGTTGAATGCCCGTAAAATGAATGCCAGCTATGTTTTTACTATTCCACTGAATCATTGCTGCATTGCTGTCTGCTCCATAGAGTAGGGCATAAGGCGCAAAAGAATGGATGTGTTGAATAACCCTTCCTGTGCCACATCCCCAGTCTAAAATAGTGGGCACTTCCATTTGCAAATAAGGTTCGGTCCACAAACAAATTTCTTTGGCAGCTAGTTTACCTTGTTCGAAATATTTTTTATAATTGAGTTGATAGGTTTCAAATAAATAGTTGTTGGCAGGAATCGCTAATAAGGGATTGGCTTTTTTAAAAGATTGGTTTGATAAATAATGCCATGCTTTCGCGCCACTAAAATGCATGTTTTTTAAAACCCCATTTAATTGTAGCTGCGCAAAAAACCTTTTGATGTATTTTTTTAATCCATCCATTATTGCAATATTAATTAGCTGCTTTTTATTGCAATTGACGTTGGTATAATTGTATGGCGTTTTCGTATCCTACATATAATGCATCACAAACCAATGCGTGACCAATACTCACTTCGTTGAGCCCATGGATATGTTGCTTGAAAAATTGTAAATTATTAAGGTCTAAATCGTGGCCCGCATTTATGCCTAAACCTAATACCATTGCTTTTTCTGCAGCAACAATATAAGGCGCTATTGCTGTAGACCTTTCTCCTGCAGCATAAGCTTTGGCATATCCTTCTGTATATAATTCTATTCTATCAGTACCTGTTAGTGCAGCTGCAGCAACCATTTCAATAATTGGATCTATAAATATTGAAACGCGAATTCCTACTGCTTTAAAAATAGCAATGGTTTCAATTAAATAGTCTTTGTGTTCAATCGTATTCCAACCATGGTCGCTGGTTAACTGCCCCAAAGCGTCTGGAACAAGTGTTACTTGATGGGGCTTTGTTTCTAACACCAAATCTATAAAGGATTGTTCTTTTGGGTTGCCTTCAATATTGAATTCTGTGGTAATGATTTTTTTAATTTCCCTCACATCTGCGTAACGAATATGTCTTTCATCGGGTCTTGGATGAACAGTTACGCCATTCGCTCCAAAACGCTCTGCATCAATCGCTGCTTTTACAACATTTGGGTTATCGCCGCCTCGGCTATTGCGGATGGTGGCAAATTTGTTAATATTCACACTTAATTTGGTCATAATGCAAATATAGCTGCTTTATTTAAGCGATTTAATAGCCTATTTTTGCACCTGTTATTTCTTTTATTTCAGCAGCAAGTATTGTACGCTAATTATGAATTATTCATCACTCGAAGCCTGTTTACTTGATTTAGAAGCAACAGGTCAATTGGTAAGGATTACAGAAGAAGTTGATCCATATTTAGAAATGGCGGCAATACATTTGCGCGTTTATGAAGCCAATGGCCCTGCTTTGTTATTTGAAAAAGTAAAGGGATCTAAATTTAGAGCTGCATCAAATATTTTTGGAACCATTGAGCGTAGCAAATTCCTTTTTAGAAATAGTTTTACCCAAGTACAAGATTTGATTGAATTAAAGGGAAATCCTGTTAAAGCTTTTAAAAAACCTTTCAGGCATTTAAAAACAGCTTTTGCTGCAGTTAAGGCACTGCCCTTAAAAAATCCTATTAAAAAACCTGTTTTATACGAAGAAATTAGTATTTCTGATTTGCCATTAATACAACACTGGCCAATGGATGGTGGTGCATTTGTAACCCTTCCACAAGTATACACAGAAGATATTGACCAGCCTGGTATTATGCATTCAAACTTAGGGATGTATCGAATTCAATTAAACGGAAACGACTATATCACCAATAAAGAAATTGGATTGCACTATCAATTGCATCGTGGCATTGGCGTTCATCAAACAAAAGCCAATAAAAAAGGCTTGCCATTAAAAGTGAGTTGTTTTGTTGGAGGTCCTCCTGCACATAGTGTTGCGGCCGTAATGCCATTGCCCGAAGGTATTAGTGAAATGACTTTTGCCGGTGTGTTAGGTGGCAGACGTTTTAGGTATTGTTACCAAGATGGACATGCCATTAGTACAGACGCCGACTTTGTAATTACGGGTGAAGTTTATCCTGGAGAAAACAAATCAGAAGGGCCTTTTGGAGACCATTTGGGCTATTATAGTTTGGCACATTCATTTCCTGTTATGCGCGTGCACAAGGTTTATGCAAAGAAAAATGCTATTTGGGCTTTTACAGTTGTAGGAAGACCACCACAAGAAGATACCAGTTTTGGTAACCTGATTCACGAATTAACTGGAGCCGCAATACCGCAAGAAATTCCAGGATTAAAACAAGTAAATGCTGTTGATGCAGCTGGTGTTCATCCATTATTATTGGCTATTGGCAGTGAAAGGTATACGCCTTATGCACCTACCAAACAACCCGCAGAATTATTAACGATTGCCAATCATATTTTAGGAACAGGTCAATTAAGTTTGGCAAAGTTTTTATTTATAACGGATGATGCAAATAAAAATTTAGACGCACAAAATGTGTTAGAATATTTGCAATATGTTTTAACAAGAATAGACCTTACAAGAGATATCCATTTTTATACCAATACTACTATGGATACCCTTGACTATTCTGGTACTGGATTAAACAGTGGCAGTAAAGTAGTATTTGCCGCAGTGGGTCAACCCAAAAGAAATTTAGCAACAGAATTGCCAACTATTTTTAATGGACTACAAGGGTTTTCAAACCCACAATTAGCCATACCTGGAGTAGTGTTAATTCAATCTGCAACTTATGTAGATGATCAAAATGCTATTAAAGAAATGAGTGATTTAGATAGCCAGTTAAATCATCATTTAAATGAATTGGCAAATACAGCAATGATTGTGCTATGCGATGATGCTTCGTTTGCAAGTGCCAATTTGAATAATTTTTTATGGATATGTTTTACACGTTGTAATCCTGCTAATGATATTCATGGAATAGCCGCTAGCACAGTGCATAAACACTGGGGTTGTAAAGGGCCAGTAGTGATAGATGCAAGAATTAAACCCCACCATGCACCGCCAGTATTAAAAGATTTGGAAGTAGAAAAAAGAATCAATCGAATCTTTGAAGCAGGTGGAAGTTTGTTTGGAAAAATTTAGTTTCTAAAACTTGCATCATGCTGTAGTTCTATCCAAGTATGATCTGCTAATAATCTTACCGAAGATATAAATTGTTTGAAAGGGCCCGCACCGCCCCATTCTTGTGGCGCTACAAGCGATAAAATATGGGATCCATCGCGCTTTTCATACAGATGGTACAATTGGCCTATTTGAGGTTTGAAACTAAGTTTGGCTTCGTAAATCATTAAACTTAGTTCTTTTCTTTTTTTAATTTCTTGTGCTTGCCTAGCAAGTAATTCAATTTGTTGTTTAATTTGGTCGAGCTGCATATTGGTTTGCTCTTCCATTGCACTTAAAGCCTTGTGTTTAATAACACCTTCTTTTGTGGGTCTTATTGCAACACTACCAACCGAAGACGCATAAGGCAATACACTCATTTGTTTATGATAAATTTCAATATTTACAAAGGGTTGGTTTGATTTATCGAAACCTTCATGTGTAATACGTAAATAACCATTCTGTAATATTTCGTGCGTTATGGTTAAAATTGTTTTTTCATCTTTAATAAACAAACAACTAATGGTAGAAGCATTCACAATAGATGCTTGTATAGAATCTGCTATTTCTTGGTTTTCAAATGGACGAATGGTATTATCAGGAACCATTTCGTATTGACTATAAAACGCTTCATTTTCTATGCTTACCCAATTAATACTAATACTTAATGCGTGTTTGTTTTGAACACTTTCAATTTTATAATTTCCATTTTTTGGTGCTAGCCCAAATTTGAAATCACATTTTTCAGGAAAAAGTTGCCAACTGGCTAAAAAATTATACGCTTGTACCATAATCCATTTTTTCTTGCAGCAATAGCCGCTTCATTACCAACAAAATACGTCGTTAAAGGTTGTAAATTAGTAGAGAAAACTACTTAAAATCTAATTTACCAATACAAAATCGGGTCTTTTCACCAATTGACTATTGTATTTAAATTGCAATGCGGTATTGAAAATGATGTTCCAGACTTTCATGCTGCCAATAGTTCTAGGATAATAAGAAGCCCTTAATTCCATTGTGCCAAACACTAAGTTTTCGTTTCTTGTTCTCACGCCGCTACCAAAAGCACTATAAACATCGCCCTTGGCAAATGTTTGACTAGGATCATTTACATAAGATACATTTGTAAACACAAAGGGTGCAAAACTAAAGCCAAAGAATTTCCAAGTATTATAAAAAACAGTCTCCCAATTAGCACTCACTCGGGTAGTTGTTTTATTAGAGGCATTGTTAAAATCTTGTATGCCAAATACACTGTATAAGTATAGTGGGTCGTTTAGTTTTGTTTTCATTTGCTGGGTAATACTAGCACTAATAAAATGCCTACTCAACCATTTGCTATTGCCTAATTTCCTTAATCGGGTAAATAGTTCAACACTACTTAAAAAACTAATGTCCTCAAATTTCGATTGATAAAAATAAGTACCCATTCGAATTTGATAATTAACATAAGCCTTTTTTCTATTAAAATAGGCTCGTTGGTATTCATATCCTAAATAGGGCCTTTCAATATTATTTCTATTGGTCCAACCACCTGTTAATGTCATAGAAAAACCTTCAGGCACATCCTCGTTTCGTCCAAATCCATAAATGAAATTAGTATGATAATAATCTTGCTCAAATACAGTTAATGAACTCAGTACTGTAGTTAAATCAGAATAAGAACTATTGTAGTTTGTTTGATAAAATTTGGGTATATCAAAAAATCTTCGGTAAGCGCCACGTAATGCCAAGAGGTGTTTCAAACGATTTTTAATTTTTGAGCTTACATCTTTTTTCGCACCAATATTGTATCCTAACCAACCGTCTAATATGCGATAATTGTATTTAAAGTCCGACTGATACAAAGAATCATTTGTGAAATTGTTATTGGTATATCTAAAGGATGTTTCATAGCTACCTGTCCAAACACTATAAGGACTAACTAATGGAAGATCTGCTTTAAAATACCAGGCTGTTTCTTCTTTTCTACCACTATTAAAACCAGGTTCAATGGTACTAAGTCCTAAACTGATATTTACAAAACTTCCCAAAAAGTTTCTTTTTAAATATTGAGCACCTATTCCAAAATAAGGTGTTCTGTCTAAATCAATTAAATTTTTAATTGCTATTCGATCACCTCTACCTGCAAAGTTGTCGTCATTGATTTCGAAGTTTAACATTTTTTCACTGCCTAAATCGGCACTTCCACCAACAGGAAAAACATCTTTACATAGTATTAAAACATCCACTTCGTTTTTTAATGCTAGATTTTCTTTAATTAAAATTTTTGCATCTTGTAAATAACTAATATCACGTAAAAATCTTTCGTTATCTGCTACTAAAGCAGGGTATAGCGTGTCTCCAATATTGAAAAATAAATTTCTTTTTATTATTTTCTCTGAAGTGGTAGTATGTAAAAAATTGCCTAGGTCATTAAAGAAATTGTGCTTATTGTAACTTGTGTCGTTAATAGAATTATTAAAGTCAAGTTTTTGAACCTTTATTGAATGAATAATTCTTCCTTTAAAACGACTGAAATTATCTTCATTTTTTTTTACAACATCTTCGGTAGAAATAGGCGTTTCGCCACTTACAGAAATGCTTTTGCCTAGTTTACCCCAAAGTCCATTCTTTTTAGCCAAGAAAAAAGTATCGGTATCGGTTTTTAATTGTGCCATTGTAATACTAGTAAAACATACTAATGCAATAGAGGAAATAAACACACGATATTTAGCGGAAAGTCGAATCATTAAAACCCTGAATCAGTTAAAGACTCCTAAATTTAATTAATCAATACCGAAGTTCTAGATTTCTATTATAATATTGTGAAAATCAATTAAATTAGACAGGTCTCTTATATAAATAATTAGAATTCATCCAATAAACGCATTATATGCAAGTTTCTAGAAGAAAATTTTTGTCAAACACAAGTATTGCAATAGTAGGTGCTTCATTAAATACCAATTATTTATTTGCATCCTCCAAGCAATCTACTGTACTAGGAATTCAATTATATTCTGTTAGAGACGATATGCGCAAAGATCCTCTAGGAACCTTACAGCAATTGGCTTTAATGGGATACAAAAATGTAGAGCACGCCAATTATATCAATCGTAAATTTTATGGTTATTCAGCAACGGAATTTAAAAAAATATTAGATGATTTAGGATTGAAAATGCCAAGTGGTCATACCGTTATGGAAAAAAAGCATTGGGATGCTACAAAAAAAGATTTTACAGATGAGTGGAAGTTAACTATTGAAGATGCAGCATTTATGGGTCAACAATATGTTATTAGTCCATGGTTAGATGATAGTTTGAGAAAGAAATACGATGATTTGGTTGCCTATATGGATGTGTTTAATAAATCAGGCGAATTGTGTAGAAAGTCGGGAATGAAATTTGGTTATCATAACCACAATTTCGAATTCAGTACACAATTAAACAACCAAAAAGTCTTTGATATCATGATCAATCATACTGATAAATCATTGGTAGCACAGCAATTAGATATTGGAAATATGTATGGTGCAGGAGGTAGGGCAATGGAAATTATAAAAACCTATCCTGGTAGATTTGAATTAATGCATGTTAAAGACGAAATAAAATCTACCCAAGCGGGTGATTTGCACGATGGATATGAAAGCACCATACTAGGAAAAGGAATTCTAGGCATCAAAGAAATTATTAACGAAGCAAAAAAAACTGGCGGCACCAAACATTTTATTATCGAACAAGAGTCTTATCAAAATGATACACCACTAAATTGTGCTAAGGAAGATTTAAAAGCAATGCATCATTGGGGATTCTAGTTGTGTAATTTTTTTTGAAGTACACAAAATAGTAATGCTTGTTTTTGAATGCCAAATTTTGGATCTGTAGGAAATGGTAGCATTTTGCCAGTATGTTGGTAGCCTTTTCTAATATACCAATCAATAAGATTTGTTCTTACAGAAATAACTGTCATTTCTATGGTATTTAAGCCTAATGAAATAGCAGTGGTTTCTGCTGCTGCAAGTAATGCTTTGCCAATTCCTTTTGCTTGAATAGTTGGCTGAACTGTTAGCATCCCTAAGTATAAACAGGTCTCTTTTTTTACTAGACTAACACATCCTAAAATATTATTGAATGAATCAACCGCTTTTAAAAATTGTTGGTTGGGATTTTGCATATCCAAGAACATTGTTGCTGCATCGATTCTTGATCCATCAAGTAAATCAGCTTCAGTTGTCCAACCTTGTTTAGACGATTCACCTCTATACGCACTGTTTACTAGGGTTACAAGCGCATCAATATCAGCTTCGGTGGCTTTACTAATATGAAATATAGGTAACATAGTACAAAGGTGTTTGCTTGTTATACACTTAGCAAAGTGTATGGTTTAAATGGGTGTAAATTCTTTAATGCAGTGAATCTTTGGATAGTCCTTTTAATTTGGTGCTTATTAAATGTTACCTGCGCTTTTCCGGTAATACTAACACCATTTATTCCTGATAAACCTTGCATGGTCCATTTTAAATTTTGCTTATTGCGCAAATGCCAATTATATTTTTTAATAACTCCTGTAGGAAAAATATAGGCGTTGGCATATTTAATGATATGGTAACTATTGGCTTCAAGTGTAACCAAATTAGCCCAATCAGCAATTGTTGCTAATTCATTAAAATGCGCTGGGTCAATAACATAATAAATAATGGTATTAATTTGTTTTACTGGCAAAACAATTGCTACATGGTAGTTCCACCAATTAACGAGAGACCCTGGTAGTTTTTTTAAAAAAAAGCCGCTAAATACCCAACCCTTATAGTGTGGAATATTCCAATGGGTTAGCAATAACGAAATTGCCTCAGCACGATCTTCGCAATTGTGTATATCCTTCCACAAAAAAATAGGATTCGTTTTAAAGTAGTCAAAAACAGTATCAGCTTCTGCCTTACTCATAAAAAAATCTTCAGTAATCTCATCTGATAAATTCGAATCGAAAACTGTTTTAGACATATTAGGAGTGATTACTTCTATAGATTTATTTTGATTATAATATCCAATTGAACTGGTATTCTAAAGGAGCTTTAATGCCACTTCGTTCAGCTACTTTTCTAAATCGATCGGGGAGTGCCATTAAATAGTCTCTACCTTTTTCGGCAGCACTATTTAAACTACAAATATTTCCAATATTCCATTCCTTAATAAGCGATTCCATTATATTGGTATAATCCATGCTAGTGTATACTCCTAAGCGTTGTGCCGCATCGCTAAAATGCGACCAACTAGTACCAATTTTTTCGCCTTGTTGACGCATAAAATGCGCCGGCATTACAATTTTCTTGCGCATCATATCTTCAAAAGCCAACATCATTTCACTAGGGTCTATTTCAAAAATTTTGGTTACAAAACTCTTATATGCTTTTGCATGACGCGCTTCATCTGCAGCAATCACACCACATATTTTTGATAATTGCTCGTTGCCGTGTTTTTTTGCAATAGTAGCCGTTCTTCTATGAGAAACATTGGTTGCCATCTCTTGAAAAGAAGTATAAACAAAGTTTTTATAAGGATCTCTTGCTGTTCCAATTTCCATACCATCTGCAATTAAGTGTTGCGTGGTAATTTCCATTTGCTTCATATTAACCCTGCCAGATAAATAGATATATTTATTTAAAAGGTCGCCATGTCTATTTTCTTCGGCGGTCCACATTCTAATCCATTTGCTCCATCCTTGAGGCTCGGTTTTACTAATACCTTCAATATCTATTAGCCAGCTTTCATAGGTTGGTAGTGCTTCTTCAGTAATTACATCACCTACTAAAACAGCCATATAATCGTAAGGCAATTCCTTACACTGTTGTTGTATTTCTTTAATTTCTTTGATGAATTCCGGATTATTACTTTCAGGTAAAAAATCAGAAGGTTGCCAATTAGTATCAATATTCTTTAGAAATTCTTCAATAACGCTTTCAATTTTCTGAGCCAAAAATTGCATTACTTCAATCTTAGATGGGTTCAATTGCATGCGAATATTTGTTGTTTGATTCTTAATTTACGTGTTAATAAAGCCTAATAAACGAAGGTAAGGGTTTATCGTATTGAAACCTCAGTGTGTTTAGGTCTAAGATTGGTTATTTGTTTTGAACCAAAGGATAATGGTCAATCGTTTCAAATACATTTCTAGGATCTTTCTTTAATATAGCTATAAATGCTTTTAAAGAATCCATGTATGGCTGTTTTTGAAACATTCTATCATGTGCAAGTATCACCATGGTGTTTTGTTCATTGGTATATCCAGATTCAAATTTTTCATTTATTTTATTAGCCAACTGGGTAGCACCTTGTTTAGGACTATTTCCTTTTATCATTTCCCATTCAACATCCCAACCAATTATATTGTATCCCATTTCCGCTAATTTCTTTGCAACATGCTCACTAGTTTTAGGTCCCTTGGTTTCGGTTTTACCTGCCCAAGTGTTACGGCCTGGTAAACGAATAATTTTAACTTGTATTCCCATTTCTTTTTCTGCTCTAAGGAAATCGTTAACTGCACTATCTACATGCGTGTAAAAGAAATTATAATTGTCTTTAAATGCGTGAGAGAAACTATGGTTTGCTAATAAGAATTCAGGGTAGCTATTACGAATGCTATCCAATAAACGCTTTCTTCTTGGTTCGATATTATAGTGCATACCTACAGAAAAGAAAGTTGCTTTTACACCAGCTTCGTGAAATATACTCTTACAGATATTAGTTCCTGGAGGTTGAGGTGAATCATCCCAGGTTAAAAAGATATAGCGTTTAGAACTGTCGTATTTAATGGGTGTTCCAGGAACAGGTTTGGCAATAACCATTTTTGAAGAGTCAGCGGATGCTGTTTTGTTTTTGTTGTTGCCGCAAGCAGCTAAAATAAACAGTGCAATACATGCAATAAAAAAGCGAATATTCATACAATCAAGTTTGTACAAATTTAAGTGGATAATACTCTTAATCAATTAGTTATTTATTCACGAAATCTGAATAAAGAATAACAGTTTTAATGCAACAAGCTATTTATGCACATTAGCATTTTTTGTATATTGTATTAACAAAAAAGGCTGTATCATTCTCAGATACAGCCTTTTGTATGCTTTTGTTAACTATTAATATCTATATAAGTCTGCTTTAAAAGGACCTTCAACAGAAATGCCTAAGTATTCTGCTTGCGCATCACTTAATACATCTAAAACAGCACCAACTTTAGCAAGGTGTAAGCGAGCTACTTTTTCATCTAAATGTTTTGGTAACACATACACTTTGTTCTCGTAGTTGCTATGATTATTCCATAGTTCAATTTGAGCAAGTGTTTGGTTTGAGAAAGAATTACTCATTACAAATGATGGGTGACCAGTTGCACAACCTAAGTTTACCAAACGACCTTCGGCCAATAAAATGATGTCTTTTCCATCAATATTGTACAAATCAACCTGAGGCTTAATGGTATCTTTTGTATGACCATAATGATTATTCAACCAAGCAACATCAATTTCAATATCGAAGTGTCCAATATTACAAACGATAGCTTTGTCTTTCATTAATCTGAAATGTTTTTCTGTAATCAAGTCTCTACAACCCGATGCAGTAACAACAATATCAGCTTCTTTAACAGCTTCTGCCATTGGTTTAACTTCAAATCCTTCCATTGCAGCTTGTAAAGCACAAATAGGATCAATTTCAGTTACAATAACCCTGCAACCTGCACCTTTTAAAGAAAGTGCAGAACCTTTACCCACATCACCATATCCACCTACAACTGCTACTTTACCAGCCATCATAACATCAGTTGCTCTACGGATAGCATCAACCAATGATTCTTGACAACCATATTTGTTATCGAATTTAGATTTAGTAACAGAGTCATTTACATTGATGGCAGGAATTGGCAATGTGCCTTTAGCCATGCGCTCATATAAACGGTGAACACCTGTAGTTGTTTCTTCAGATAAACCTTTAATGTTGGTTATCAACTCAGGATATTTATCAAAAACAATATTGGTTAAATCACCACCATCATCTAAAATCATATTCAACGGACGGTCTGCACCACCAAAGAATAATGTTTGTTCAATACACCAATCAGCTTCTTCTTGAGACTGACCTTTCCAAGCAAATACACCAATACCTGCAGCAGCAATGGCAGCAGCAGCTTGGTCTTGTGTAGAGAAAATGTTGCAAGAGCTCCATTTTACTTCTGCACCTAGGGCAATTAAGGTTTCAATTAATACAGCAGTTTGAATAGTCATGTGCAAACAACCAGCAACACGCGCACCTTTGAGTGGTTGTGTAGCACCGTATTCGGCACGTAAAGACATTAAACCTGGCATTTCAGCTTCAGCCAAACGGATTTCCTTGCGGCCCCAATCAGCTAAGCTAATATCAGCTACTTTGTATGGTAGGCTGAAATCAATAGAAGAAGTTAGTGTAGACATATTTAATTTTTTATGTTGCAAATGTAGTTTGATAGAATAAATTACTAGTAAATAATCTATTTTTTAGTAGATAAATCTATATTTTAGCAGTATATTAGAATATAAGTACTAATTCATATGGCAAAAGCACCTAAAATAGCAGATTCCACTAACTCCGTTTTGGCTTTAGATGCAAAAGACCTTGCAATCCTGCAAATTCTTCAACAAAATGCAAGGGCCACTGTTAAAGAAATAGCAGAGAAAATACATTTAAGCACAACCCCAGTGCATGAACGAATAAAACGGCTAGAAGAAACAGGTGTCATAAAGCAATACGCTACATTATTAGACCATACAAAAGTGCGCAAAGGCTTAATGGTCATATGCTATGTATCTCTTAAACAACATAATAAAAATGCAGGGGCAAAATTTATAAAAAGCATTCAAGAAATGAATGAAGTAATAGAGTGTTATAATATTTCTGGTGAATTTGATTTTATGTTAAAAGTAGTTGCTGAAAGTATGGACGACTTCTATAATTTTCATGTAAACAAATTAAGTCAAGCAGAAAATATTGGACACGTACAAAGTGTATTTGTTATGGGCATCATCAAACAAACACATATATTGGTGCACTAAGGTGTTTTTATAAGATTTTTTTTCTTTTGATCAATGAAATGTTTTCTAGCCCAGTTTGTAATTATTGCGCTACTACTGCCAACCACTGCGCCCAACAAAACATCAGAAGGGTAGTGCAACCCAAGGTACAACCTACTATATCCAACGCTAGTTGCCCAAGCAAAAGCAGGCAATGCAACATACCATTTTGGATACATTAAATAAACACTTGTGGCTGTAGTGAAAGAAAAAGAAGTATGACCAGATGGCATTGATTTGTTTTTCTCGTCTGTAGAAATAGGAAACACAGTACTCGGATAAGTAACAAATGGCCTGTTTCTATTGACAATAATTTTAAACCCTTCCGTAGCAACCGCATTCACTGTTAAACTAGCTGCTATTTGGTATGCATTTTTTTTAAGGTGTTGGTTGTTATTGAACAAACTCATTGCAAACATACTAATAGGAACCGCAAGAGATAAGGGTTCTGCAGTATTTGATATGGTTTTGAAAGTACTACTATTTGGATTTTGAGGATTAATATTTTGTAATAAATTTATATCCCAATTTTGTGCATGCATGCTATTTGTAAACGATACAATAACAAAAAATAAAATTACAATTCGTAAAAAATTAGGTGATTTTTTCATCAAGCTAAATTGGCTAAACTTTCTTTAATAGTATTAATTCTAGCAAGTGCATCGGCCTGCTTTTTTTGTTCTAGTGCTACAATTTCTGGTTTAGCATTTTGTACAAATCGTTCATTAGATAATTTTTTAGTAACAGCATCTAAAAATCCTTCTTGGTGTTCGAGGTCTTTTAATAGTTCTGCTTTTAAAGTAGTAGCATCTAATTGCTTTTCTGTTTCAATAAAAAATTTATCCTTTTCAACCGCTACCACAATACTGTTAGCAATGGAAGTATTGGTATAACTAATTTCAGCAGCATTAATTTGTTTAGACAAAATAGATTCAATGGCTTGATAACTACTAATATTATCTGTTTGAATAAATAATTTAATGGCTTCTTTTGGTTTGAGTTGGTTTTTGTTTCGAGCATCACGTAATGCCGAAATAACTTGTTTTAATAATTCTCCAGAAGCAGTAATGCTAGCATTTAATGGTGCAGCTATTTTATTTTGTTTAACACACAAATCTTCTGTTTGCTCAGCCAATAAATGATAAATCTCTTCTGTTATAAAAGGCATGAATGGATGCAAGATTTGCATCAACTCTTCAAAAAACGATACTGTTTTTTGATAAACGTCGGCATCAATTGGTTGCTCGTATCCTGGTTTAATCCATTCTAAATACCAACTACAAAAATCATCCCATATTAAAGAATAAATGACTTTTAGAGCCTCACTCAAACGGAATTGTTCCATTAAAGTTTCGGATTCTGCTTTAACGGCATTTAGTCTATTTTCAAACCAATTAATGGCAAAAGTTTCGTTGGCGGATTCGTTTAATGTGCTTGTGTTGCTCGTTTGTCTGGTATCCCACATTTTTAGCAATTTCAAGGCATTCCAAAGTTTGTTATTGAAATTTCTTCCTTGTTCTAATGAAGATTCATCAAATAATAAATCGTTTCCTGCAGGCGATGAAATCATTATCCCAAAACGAACAGCATCTGCACCATATTTATCTATCAAACCTAAAAGTTCTGGAGAATTTCCCAAACTCTTACTCATTTTTCGACCTTGTTTGTCACGAACTATTCCTGTGAAATATACGTCTTTAAAGGGTTTGCCACCTTGGTATTCATATCCAGCCATAATCATACGTGCCACCCAGAAAAAGATAATTTCAGGAGCAGTAACCAATGTATTGGTAGGATAATAATAATTGACTTCTTCGTTTCCTGGTTTAGACAACCCTTTAAATACTTCAAAAGGCCATAACCAACTTGAAAACCAGGTATCCAAACAGTCTTCGTCTTGTTTAATATCTGCCGCTGTAAGTGGATTTTCTGGCGTTGATAATTGTGCAATGGCATCTGCTATATTTGCGGCCACTGCAAAACGACCATCTGGCGCATAATAGGCCGGAATTCTGTGTCCCCACCAAAGTTGTCTGCTAATGCACCAGTCTTTAATATGCTCCATCCAATGTCGGTAGAGATTTTTAAATTTAGCAGGATGGAAATTAATTTCTTCTTCCATTACCGCTTTTAGTGCTGGCGCGGCTAATTGCTTCATGCTAACCCACCACTGTAAACTAAGTCGGGGTTCTACAACTGCATCGGTGCGTTCACTAAAACCAACTTGGTTGGTGTATTCTTCTATTTTAACTAAACTTCCAGCAGCTTCTAGAACTGGAATTATTTGCTTTCTAACTTCTAGTCGATCAATCCCTATAAATAACTGTGCTGCTTGGCTCATCGTGCCATCATCGTTCATGGTATCAATAATTTCCAACTGGTATTTTTGACCCAATTGGTAGTCATTCATGTCATGTGCTGGCGTTACCTTTAAAGCACCTGTTCCAAAATCCATTGCCACATATTCGTCGGCAATAATGGGTATTCTTCTATTAATTAAAGGAACAATGGCAAACTTTCCATGTAAATGTTTGAATCTTTCGTCATCGGGGTGTACACAAATAGCAGAATCGCCCAAAATGGTTTCTGGCCGAACCGTAGCAATCACAATATGCTCAGCCGAATTTGATCCGTCAATTGTATATTGTAGATAATACAATTTGCTTTGAACTTCTTTGTAAATAACTTCTTCGTCACTTAAGGCGGTTTTAGCCCGAACATCCCAATTAATCATTCGTTTACCACGATAAATATGTCCTTTTTTGTAAAGGTCCATAAATACGCCAATAACTGATTGGTAGTAATCGGGGTCCATGGTAAAAGAGGTTCTGTCCCAGTCTAAACTACATCCTAGTTTGCGTAATTGCTGTAAAATAATGCCGCCATATTTTTCTTTCCATTCCCAGGCATATCCTAAAAATTCATCTCTGCTTAAAGATGATTTGGCAATACCTCTTTCGCGCAACATGGCCACTACTTTGGCTTCTGTGGCAATAGATGCATGGTCGGTACCTGGTACCCAACAGGCATTTTTACCCATCATTCTAGCACGTCTTACCAATATATCTTGAATAGAATTATTTAAACAATGACCCATGTGTAAAACCCCAGTTACGTTTGGTGGGGGAATTACAACGGTATAAGGCTCGCGTTCATCGGGCTTGCTGGCAAAATATCCAGCGGCTAGCCAATGTGCATACCATTTTGCTTCAACTTCGGTAGGAATATAATTTTTGCTCAGCTCCATGCTATCAGGTACTTTATTTTAAGTATTTGCAAAAGTAAGTAAAACCACTGTGGCTGAAAAAGGAAAGTATAATTAACGATATTTCCATTCAAAATAGGAGACCAATAATAAAATGCCTATAATAATTGATAGTGCAATCATGTTCTGAAAGCTGTTTTTTGCACGTAGTTTAATATTATCTTTTTCCATACTAAGCTGATTGTTGTAAGTTACACTCAATTTTATTTTTTAGCAAGAATTATATTGGGTATGCGGTTCGCAGTAGTGGATATAGAAACAACAGGCGGTTTTCCTCAACAACACGGGATTACAGAAATAGCCATTGTACTAATGGATGGAAGTACTATTGAAGGGAAATATTCTACCCTAATCAATCCTCACCAAATCATTCCGCCATTTATTGCTAATATGACTGGTATTTCAGATGCTATGGTTGCCAATGCTCCTTCATTTAATACAGTCGCTAAAAATATTTATACTTTATTGCACGATCGAATATTTATTGCACATAATGTAAATTTCGATTATTCTTTTGTGAAATACCATTTAGAAAATGCAGGATATAATTTGCAAGCCCCAAAAGTTTGTACGATTCGAACAAGTAGAAAAGTATTTCCTGGTTTAAAAAAATATGGATTAGGATATCTTACCAGAGAATTAGGCATTCAAATTGAAGGCCGACATCGTGCAGGCGGCGATGCATTAGCAACTGCTCAAATCATGCAATTGATTTTAGAAAAAGATGGGTTGCCAATTATTAAAGACATGCTTAAAAAAGAAGCAATGTTAAAAGACGAAAATGGGTAATAATTTTAGGCAATTATTTTTATACAATCAACGTTTTGTTTAAAATCTTAATCGTTTCGTTGTTAATATCTTCTATTTTTCTTTTCCGTTTCAGCCATTACATTCGCATCCCTGAAATAATTACCTCTTAATATTTATTCTATATGAGTTCGTTTGCATCAATCATTGCCGCTAA